>LDZQ01000583.1_pt1 | contig 43936 bp, 55 predicted proteins | sample 615361 | NCBI WGS metagenome assembly LDZQ01 (sample SAMN03408297, study PRJNA278302) | terrestrial metagenome | isolation source: oil reservoir sample I2 | place: USA: Alaska, North Slope, Ivishak formation | collected 2013 | reverse complement strand
CGAAACCCTTTTCTTCTTCCAAGACAAATCACAAACATGCCAAAAATCATCGAGGCAATTTACGAGAACGGAGTCTTCAAGCCTTTGCAGAAGGTGGATTTGAAGGAGGGGGAGAGGATTAAGCTAAGAATAGAAGAAGGAATATTGGATGTGATAAAAAAATATCAAGGAAAGTTTAAACTTACAGAAAAGGACATCGAGAAATTCTTGGAAGAGAGAAGATGATTGTCGTAGATACGTCAGTCTGGCTCGATTTATTCTTAGACAACGAAAACAGGCGAAGACGAGCCTGCAGTAGTGGGTTGGAGTAGCGAACGCAGATTCGAATTGAAGCAGTCCAGACAAAATACCGACCAACGAAACCCTTTTCTTCTTCCGAGAAAGAGTTTGTGGAGTTTGATAGGTTTTTGCAGATATCTCCTCTGACATCTCCGCCTTTTTCATCTTTGATATCTAAGGCTGGGTGAAATCTACATGCATAATCAAGGAGTCTAAAACCTTATATTTACGATTCAACAAAATTAGATTGTGAAGGTGTTGCTGGATATAATTGAGGATATTGAAAACTTTATCAGACAGCTTGAAAAAAGAAGGGGAGAGCTGGAAGAACTTAAAGATGAGATTCTGATTTTTTCTGACGCTGAATTTATAGATAGCATACAGAGAGGACTTTCAGATCTTGAGCAGGGTAGAAGTAAAGTTTGCAGCAATTTGGAGGAAGTCAAAAAACTCTTTGAGGATATATGAACTACAAAGCACAGTTTTCTGAAGAATTCCTGAAAATAGCCAAAAAGTTAAAGGAAAAAGACCCAGAGCTTCTAAAAAGGCTTCAATCAAAAGTTGAAGAGATTATCAAACAACCTGAACACTATAAACCTTTAAGGGGGCAGATGAAAGGATTGAGAAGGGCACACGTTGGGAAATTCGTAATTATCTTCAAAGTGGAAGAGGATACGGTTAAATTCGTGACCTTCAAACACCACAACCACGCTTACAAATGACTGAGAATAAGCTCAATGTTTCCGAAACCCTTTTCTTCTTCCAAGACAAATCATTAACATGCCAAAAATCATCGAAGCCATCTACGAGAATGGCGTCTTCAAACCCTTGCAGAAGGTGGATTTAAAGGAGGGGGAGAGAGTGAGGGTTGTTGTGAGTGAAGTCGTAGCAAAAACGAGAGGGTTGCTGAAAGGTTGCGAAATGGAAGAGATAATCGAGGAGATCGAAAGTGAGGGTTTTCTTTGACTCAAACGTTTTCCTGCACCACTTAGCCGACACAAAAGATGAAGCTACAGAACTTCTTGAAAGGGTTGAGGACGGCACCTTTGAGGGAATCGTAAATGACATAGTCGTATCTGAAGTAATCTACGGTTATCTCCGTGCAACCTCCGGTTTAAAACCTTACGAGCTGAGGAAGAAAATTTTAACAATAGATATGGATCTCAAACCGGTGGAGGAGCTTTTTGGCCTCTTCGAGCTGCTTCCTTGCAACTTTGGTGTCGGTTTGACGAAGTTTATTAAAAAATACAAACTTCTGCCTAACGACGCCCTAATCGCCGCCACATGCAAACATTACGGCATCAACAAGATAGCCACTTTCGACGAGGATTTCAGGAGGGTTGAGTTTCTGGAGGTTGTTGAACTCTAACTTCCAACGAAACCCTTTTCTTCTTCCAAGAAAAATTACAGACATGCCAAAAATCATCGAAGCTGTTTACGAAAACGGAGTCTTCAAGCCTTTGCAGAAAGTTGATCTGAGAGAGGGGGAGAAAGTGAAAATTATAGCCGGAAATCTTGTTGAAAGACTTAGAAAATACAGAGTGAAAGTGGATTCGGACATAGTTGCAGAATTCATTTCGGAGAGGAGATGATGAGATATACAGTTGATACATCAATTTTCGCCGATTTTATTTTTGAATTCGATGAGAACAGAACAAGTGCGGCAGAAAAGGTTTTAAGCGAAATTAAAGGGAGAATTTTAAATCCTAAGGTCTTTAAAGTTGAGATGACCTGCATTCTTTCAAGAAGATTCCATTCTGAGATTGTTGAGAAAATAATTTCTGAAATTTTAGAGGATGTTGCACTGATTGAGAATCCTGACGAAATTGCATTCGAAGTTGCCCTAAAAACTGGAAGCAGAGCAATCGACGCTTACTTCATCGCCACAGCAAAGCTCACAAACTCAATTTTGATAACCAACGACCGAATTATGGCTGAGAATGCCAAAAAAGCGGGTATTGAAGCTTACTATTTGCTGGAAGAGTTTGAAGAGGTTAAGAGAAGGTTGCAATAAGGTCAGAGTGGGACGCAGATTCGAAGTGAAGCAAACAAAACACCCAACAATGAGACCCCCCTTTCTTCTTTTCATCATTCACAAGTTTAACGAAACCTCGTGTAATACTGTACACAAAATTATATATTGACCTCGCCAGAAAAGAAGAAATATGAACGAAATAACACCTCTCTTCGATGAGGAGGTAATAAAAGTTTTAGTTCAAACAAGAAATTTACTGGAAGAGATTCTAGAAACACTTGACATTATGGCGGATAAGGAGCTGATGGAGGCTATTTTCAAGTCGGAGAATGAGATAAGGCAAGGAAAAACCAGAAACTTCAAGGAGATTCTGAAAGAGCTGCCATGAGCTTTTAAATTGTAGCAACTCAAAAATTCGAGAAACTCTTTAAGAGGCTTCCGAAGCACGTACAGGAAAAATTGGTAGAAAAGATACTCGAACTCGCAGAAGAGCCCTTCAGAGGAAAACCTCTTCACGGGGAAGCTGAAAGGCAAATACTCGTTAGTTGTGGGAAATTACAGGGTTGTTTACATGGTGGAGGAAATACTGTCTACCTGCTTGCAGTCGGTCACAGAAAGAAAATCTACGAGAGATTGGAGAGAGGCTAGTCTTAGTTAATTCTATAATCCAAAAATTGCAAACCTAATCCATACGAAACCCTTTTCTTCTTTCAGTGCAAATCATCAACATGCCAAAAATCATCGAAGCTGTTTACGAAAACGGAGTCTTCAAGCCTTTGCAGAAGGTGGATTTGAAGGAGGGGGAGAAAATAAGGCTTCGCATAGAGGAGGGAATCGCAGACGTTATAAAGGAATTCAGCAGAAAAGTAGACCAAGACGTTTTGGAGGAATTCCTAAGGGAGAGAAGATGATTGTCATTGACACCTCTGTGTTTATTGATGCTCTGTTCAGATTTAACGAAAAAAGGTCAAATATGGCAAATGAGATTTTCGAGATTGCTCAGCATCGTCAAATTGCAGTTGTGGAGCCGGAAATATTCAGAATGGAGATAATCGGACAACTTGTCAGAAGAACTCCAAAGTCGGAAGCCATCACATTGTATGAAGGTATAGTGTAAAAAGTTAAGCTAATAGACTTTGCAGTCTTAAACGAAGTTGCATTTTCTGTTTGCTTGGAAACCGGCTGCAGAGCAATCGACGCTTACTTCATCTCCACAGCAAAGCTCACAAACTCAACTTTAATAACCAACGACCGCATTATGGCTGAGAATGCCAGAAAGGCTGGGATTGAAGCCTACTATTTGCTGGAAGAGTTTGAGAAGGTTAAGAAAAGATTGCAGTAGCGGATCAGCCAGAGTAGTGAGCCATACTTAGAGAAGTCCAGATAAAATCTCAACAGCGCAACCATTTTCTATTCCCCAAGCCTGTTATTAACATGCCCAAGATAATCGAGGCAATTTACGAGAACGGAGTCTTCAAGCCTTTGCAGAAGGTGGATTTGAAGGAAGGGGAGAAGATAAGAATATTACTGAAAAAAATCGATGTCGAGAAGTTTATAATGGCAAAATTACCTGAGGAGAAAATCAGAGAACTTGAAAGGAGATTTGAGGATGAGAATCTTTATTGATACCTCTGTTTTCATCAGGCACTACTACGGTTCGAATAAAGCCGTGAGAATATTAGATTACGCTCTAAACGAGGAGGAGGCGATAACAAGCCCGAACGTAATCGAGGAGACTTTCTTCAAACTTCTGTATATGGAGACCGAAAGAATATTCGGTAAAACCGGAAAATACGCCCTAAAGGACAAATTCAGAAAGGAAAAATAAAAGTACGGGACTGTTAGAGAGTACATGACCGAATTTATACTTGATAGCCTGAACTCGGAGATTATCGCTCTTCTGATTCATAACGAGATATCCTGGAGTCCTCAGTTGAGTTAGCCTTTGAATTTGGACTCCTACCCAACGACGCTTTAATAGCTGCAACCTGCAAGCATTTCGGTATCAAAAAGATAGCCACCTTCGATGAGGATTTCAGGAGGGTTGACTTTCTGGAGGTTGTTGAGCTATAATTGATTGCAACCTTCCAGCTATTTAGAGGGAGGATTAATTCGTTGTTGAACCTTAGACGAGATCGCTGATGAGACGAAAGACTTAAAATTTTTTATTCTGAAATTAAAACATGGACATTCAGGTAATAAAACAGGCAGTCCGAGAGGTTCTGAGGGAGGAACTGCCGAGCATCCTGAAAGAGGTCATTCTTAGCACAATTCCACCGGATGAACCGGAAGCTGATGAAAAGCAGTTTGTGGATGAGGAGATTAACGAGGACGATTACGTGAAATTCGATGAATGAAGTTCTTATCCACAAAAAATTTCTTGACGGCTTAGACAGCGGGAGGAGAAGTAAGGTTTTGGATGCAATCAGAATGTTGAAAGACTTCCCTATCATACGGGCAGATATCAAAAAGATAGGCCCCAAAACTTACAGGCTCAGGAAGGGAGAGATAAGAATAATTTTCGATTTCGATATCGGGACAAACAGAGTTTTTGTTAAGTTTGCCGCTTCAGAGGGCGTGTTTACAAAAACTGAGGAAAAATTTTTCTAATCTCAAAACCAACTATTTGCATGCCAAAAATCATCGAAGCTGTTTACGAAAATGGCGTCTTCAAGCCTTTGCAGAAGGTTGATCTGAGAGAGGGGGAGAGAGAGTGAGAATCAAAATAGAGGACAGAAAAACGAAAAGGCTTAACTTTCTCAACTCATGGAAGCCGCTAAGGCTGGAAGGAAGATTAGCCGCTGAAGATATAGAAAAACTGAGGCTGCTGAAGTATGAGAATCTTCCTTGATACGAACTTCATTGTAAACTTGATTTTTGAAACAGAGTTTACCGAGACTGCAAAGGCAATATTAGTGAAATATGCCGACTCCGATTTAATAACCTCCATCTCTGTAATTGAGGAAACTTTGTTTGTCTTGAAAAGGCTCACAAGAAAAACCAATCGAGAAATTGCTGAATTGGTGGCAAATTTATTGGACGGAGTGGAAATAGAAGTTTTGGAAAAGCTACCACTAAGCGTTTTTCTCGAAGTGTTTCGAGAATACGACCTTTTACCCAATGACGCCTTAATCGCCGCCACATGCAAACACTACGACATCAAAAAGATAGCCACCTTCGATGAGGATTTTAAGAGAGTGGACTTTCTGGAGGTTGTTAAGCTTTAAAGCTTTAGTTTTTGATGTCATGCTTCTCGCAATTCCGTTACAAATCTTGAAGCGCAAGTCAAGCAACCGTCACAAACATCCCAGAAATCATGGAAGCCAGCTTCGGTAAGTTTTTAAATTTTCAGAAATAAATGGATTCATGGAAGTCATTCAAATCTCAAAGGATGAGCTTGAAGAAATCATAGAGAGAAAATTCAAGGAAGTCCTGATTAAGGCTTTGATGGAAATTACTCCTTACGTTTCCGATGAAGAGCAAGAAGAAATCGATAAGATAGCTGGAAAGCCTGATGAATACGAAGGTGAATTTGAAGAATGGCATGGAAAGTGAGATACCACAAAAAAGCAATAAAGTTTCTTGAAAAGCTCGATGAAGGAAAGAGGAGCATTCTATTGAGCAAAATTCAAGAACTCGTGAACTCCTTGGAGAGTGGAGTTTTACCAATCCAGAGAATGGACATAAAAAGGTTGAAAGGAGTCTGGGATGGTTTCTTAAGACTGAGGGTTGGAGAGGTAAGAATAATTTTCAAGATAAACGTTGAGGACGAGACCATTTTCATCTACAGCATTCATTTCAGAGAAAAAGTTTATTGAACCATTATTTAAATTAATCAGCAAGGTATAAGGTTTGACTTTGCTTTTATCAACCAACGAAACCCTTTTCTTATCCCGAGAAAAATTACATACATGCCAAAAATCATCGAAGCCATCTACGAAAACGGAGTCTTCAAACCCCTGCAGAAGGTCGATTTAAAGGAGGGGGAGAGAGTGAGAATTAAGCTCGAAAAGGTGGAAGAAGTTGTTGATGAAGTCTTTGGGATTCTTAAGGGAAAGGATACGCTAAAAGCTTTGAGGGAGCTTGAGGAGTGGGGTTTTTGTTGACTCCTCTGTGTTTCTGAAGATTCTTGAGGGAGATGAGAAAGCTAAGAATAAGTTTATTGAGTTGTACAGAGAAGGGCTTTATCGAAATGTTGTGGTTTACAGTGAGGTTGTGTCCGTCTTTCTCAAGCTCGTTACCGAAAAGAGAAGTTGAGAAAAAACCCCGAATTTGTTAAAGAAGCAGTAAAATTTGATTTTGCCAAGATAAAGCGCCTTCTGGATTTAGCTCAAACCTTATCTATCGCTCCAGAAGTAGAGAAAATTTCCGCTGAAATTATGAACTCATATGGGCTCTTACCCAATGATGCGCTAATAGCAGCAACCTGCAAGCATTTCGGCATCAAAAAGATTGCCACCTTCGATGAAGACTTTAAGAGGGTTGAGTTTCTGGAGGTTGTTGGGATTTAGTTTTTTAAGCTGCCTCACAATTCCACAACTCAGCAATGCTAAATTATCTGCTTCCATCTAATCCAGCAAATCAAATTGTGATCAATATCGAATCATAGCAACATTTTTACAAAAATGAAACCTATTTAGCTTTCCACAACTTAAAATTGTTCATGAAATTCGCTATTGTGATAGAAAAAGACGAGGACGGTTACTATGTGGTGAAAGTCCCTTCTCTCCCGGGCTGCCACACTCAGGCTAAAAGCCTCGATGAGCTCATGGAAAGGGTGAAAGAGGCGATTGAACTCTACTTGGAAGTTAAGAAAAACGTAGAAGATGGAGAGTTCATCGGGGTGCAGGTTGTTGAAGTTAAAACCGGTTAAAGCTGAAAAAGTAATAAAGGCTTTAGCCAAACTCGGTTTTGAGATAGTTCGGCGAAAGGGGAGCCATGTAATTCTCAAGCATCCAGACGGTAGGATGACAGTCGTGTACTGTTCCTCAGTGTGAAGAGCTTGGAAGGGGCATACTCAGAGAAATCATAAATGATGTTGGAATGGACAAGAACGAATTTCTGGAGTTGCTGAAAAAGATATAAACATTAACTATTTGCCTCTTCGTTTTAGCATTTTTCCAATACTGTGGTATCCCAAATTATTTTTACATCCTTTCAATCTGGGGGAAGCTTGCACCAGAAAGCATTGCAGAGTTCATCCCACTCCAAACTTCTATGAGGCTTAATCTCGTTATGCCATCCAACAACTGCTTCAACTGAGCCAAACTTTTCACTTTCTCTCAACCTTTACTCTCGCAAGAATGTGCTTAACCTTCTCTCTGCTTTTCGCAGCCACAAACTGAGTTCCGTGGTCGGTAAGAATCTCTTCAGGAATGCCATACTCAGCAATCTCTCTCAGAACCTTGAGTATGTCCTTGTTCCTTAGCTTCCTCACGTGCTTATCCCATATTTTGCGATAAATCCTACGAAAAAGGTATTAACCTAAATCAAGGGAAAGTTTTTTAAATCAACACTCCTGTCTTTTCTAACATGAAAGATGTCGCAAGGGATATATACCTCTCATGGGACAAGATTGATGAAATCAAGCGAAAAAGATTCAGAAGCACTTTAAAGTATGTTTACGATAACTCGCCATTTTACAGGAGGCTTTTCAAGGAGAGCGGTGTAGACATCGACTCTATAAAGGAGCCCGCTGACATAGCAAAGCTCCCCTTCACCACAAAGCAGAATCTCCGCGAGAGCTATCCGCTCAAAATGGCCTGCGTTGAAAAGGAGAAGATCGTCAGAATTCAGATGAGCGGAGGAACGACGGGCCAGCCTGTAATCATCCCCTACACCCGCCACGATGTGGAGCAGTGGAAGGAGATGCTTCTAAGGGACTTCTACCTTGCGGGAATAACCTCAAAGGACGTAATTCAGATTACGCCCGCCTTCGGACTGTGGAACGGTGGTTTTGGCTTCCACTTTGCCGCTGACGCAATAGATGCTTTCGTAATACCAATTGGCGCGGGAAACACGAGAAATCAGGTCAGATTCATGGTCGACTTCGGCACGACCGTACTTTGTGCCACTGCAAGCTATCCTCTGAGAATTGCAGAGGTTGCTGAGGAGATGGGCTACGAGCCAGCAGAGCTGCCTGTCCAGAAGATGCTGCTTGGTGCTGAGCCATGGAGCGAGGAGATGAGGAGGCAGATTGAGAAAACTTTCAACTGCAAAGCCTTTGACATCCCCGGCCTGACGGAGATGGGGGGTGTTGGGACTGTTGGCTTTGAGTGTCCCAGCAGAAACGGCCTGCACATATGGGAGGACAACTACATCGTCGAAATAGTTGACCCGGAAACGGGTGAAGTTTTGGAGGATGGAGAGGAGGGCGAGATAGTTTACACGTCCCTCAACAGGGAGGCGATGCCCCTCATAAGGTATCGCAGCGGTGAGGTCTCTGCTGTAGTTTCGAGGGAGAAGTGTGAATGCGGCATTGAGCACATGACGATAAAGAGGATAAGAGGCAGAACGGACGACATGGTGATTTACAAGGGAGTTAAGTTCTACCCGAGCGACGTGGAGCAGATTCTCGCATCCTATGGAGTGAGGCACTACAGAATTGAGGTTGGTGAGGGGATAAGGGTGATTTTCGAGGGTGAAAACGGACTTGCGAGGAAGGTTATAAAGGACATAAAGGAGTTCCTGGGGTTCAGTCCGAGGATTGAGGTCGTGCAGCCCGGATCACTTGAGAGGTTTGAGGGTAAGGCAAAAAGGCTCTTCAGGGGGTGAAAAAATGGTTATTGCAACTGTTTATGCGGCCTCTATTGGCCTGATGGTGTTTGGATTTGCCGTGGCACTGTTCAAGGCGAGGAGGATGGCATGATTATTGAAGCTGTGCTGATTGGCTACCTTGCCGTAGTCCTTCTTATTGGGATTTACGAATACCGCAAAACGAGGGGATTGCTGGATTACTACCTTGCAGGTAAAAAGCTTGGAACGCTGGTCGTTAGCTTCTCCTTCTTCGCCACTTACTTCAGCACGGCCGCCTTTCTGGGAGGAGGGGGGACGGGTTTCCTGCTGGGCTTTCAGTGGTCCGCGTTCCTAACCTTTTTCCACGTTCTCTTCGCAATTCTTGCGTGGATGGTGATAGCCCCACCGATGAAGAGAATTGCTGATGAGTATGGGGCTCTAACGATTCCTGAGCTTTTCAGAAAAAGAGCAGGTGTTTTCAGCCAGATTGTGGCGGCGGTGGTTATCATATTTTTCTTTGAGCTCTACATGGTCTCGATTTACAAAGGTGCCGGAAATCTCCTGCAGGTGATGCTTTCAATGGATTACACCACCGGTTTGGTGATAACGGCTGTAATCGTGATGGTTTACACTGCGATCGGCGGATTCAGAGCTGTTGTGATGACCGACCTCATTCAGGGGGTAATCGTTCTAATTGGTGGCGTTGCTCTGTTCCTTACCTTAATTTACTCACTTGGAGGTTTCAGCTCCGCAATTGAGGCTCTGAGCAATGCAAAGATTTTCGGAGAGATGGTCGGAAAAGCCTTATTTGAAATCGGAAAAGTTGGCCCACCGCCAATAGTTAAGGCAGGGATGATTGTGCCCTTTGTCCTCAGCCTGACCTTCGCCATTAGCGTCGCCCAGCTCGCAAGTCCCCAGCTTGTTGTAAGGTTTGTGGCAGCGAGAGACAGCAGAGTAATCGCGAACGGGATGATTTTGACACCTCTGATTATTGGTATTTTTGCCATCTGCGTTTTCAGCATCGGCCCCTTCGGCTGGTTGGTTATACCAAAGTACACCGATGATGTCACTCAATTTCTCAAAGACGTCGATCTGGTGGTGCCCTTCATAGCGATGAAGCTGTTTCCAGCAGGCATCAACGCACTGCTCCTCACGGCGATAATTGCTGCCGCGATGTCCACGATAAACTCCTTGATCCACTTGGTTGCCACCGCGTTTGTCAGGGACTTGGTTCAGAATGTCAAAAAGATAGAGGAGAGAACCGCGTTAAACCTGACGAGGTTTGCGGTATTCATCTTCGCAACCATCCCTGTAATCTTTGCAATCAACCCCATGGGGGTTATTGTCGAGATTGTAGGTGTGAGCTTTTCCGTTATCACCTCAGCTTTCCTCGTTCCGCTGATTGCCTGCCTTTACAGCGAAAAGCCCAATTCAGCTGCAATCTCAGCCTCTATGGTTGCTGCTGTGCTTGCAAGCGTTCTATGGTACTTCTACTACTACAAGGTTTACTGGATTTACCCCGTTGTGCCCGGGCTGCTGGTCTCGATTGCGGTGTTTGCAGCCTTCAGTCTCGCATTTCCGCAGCCTTCAAAGGCCGAAGCGTGAAAACGAGCTCAGTATTTTTTTCCTTTAAGTATTCAACCATTTCTCTGCTTAAGTCTGCAGCAGCCTTGTTTGCCTTAACGAGAAGAGTTCTGGGGCATGTGTAGTTGCTTTTTCTCACAACAATGTCCTCCGGATGGCTGAGCGTAAGGCTGGCATCTCCCCTACCCACGACCTTTTCAGACAGCCCATAGTCAGGCAAAAGAAGCTCAACTTCGAAAAAATGGCCCTTTTTGAGGAGCTGCTTAAAACTTTCGGGAATGTCTGGAAGCCCCTTATCCGCACCAACGCCGATTATGCAGTCTCCTCTCGGCGTTAAGTGCTCACTTTTCGTTATCTCAAAGGTCGTTCTGTGAGTCGCCCTGATGTTTTTGTGACCATGTGCAAAAATTTTAAACATGAAAAAGAAAAAAGTTTACTTCTTGGCGAGGATAATCTCGATAGCCGAAACGTTCGCGGTTCCCTGCTCGCTGTCAATCTGCTCGGTTGAAATTTTAATGTCCTTCACATCCACGTCTGGCAGGAAGCGCTTCCTGACAATCTCTGCTACGTCAACAGCCCTGCTGATTGCCCTACCTCTCGCCTTAATTGAAACCTCCGTCGCTCCACTGTTGAACTGCGTCAACACGGCCAGCACGTAATTCATCACAGGCTTGTTCCCAACAAACACCGAATTCTCTGCCATTTTTCTCGACCCCCTTTTTGTTTTTGTGATGAGAAACAGGATGGGAGTTATATTAAATTTTCTGCTATATCTGCTAAGTGCATTATCCCACTACATGATAGACCAATAATCAAAAGAACTCTTCCAGGAAGGCAGGGAGAATGCGCCAGAATTAAGAGATTCAGGGAGATTTCTTTAAAATCGGGGGAGAACTAGGAGATGCTCATTTAACCTAAAATAAAATAGGAAAAATTTACTTCAGCTTTGGAATGATCTCCTTTCCAATAAGCTGAATAGATTTCTTCTTGTCCGGGCCGATTGGAGAGCCTGCGACAACCTGTGTAACTCCAGCCTTTGATAGCTCGTTTATTCTCTCGATAACGTCGTCAGGAGTTCCGCTTATCGAGAAGATGTCGATCATCTCATCCGTAACACTCTTGGCAACTCCTCCCCAGTCTCCCTTGGTGAAGGCATTGTTCAACGCTTCCCTCACGGCGTTTACAGCGTCCTCTGACAATCCGTGTCTCTCAAGCACTGTCGGTGGACTTCCTGCGACGATGAACGCCACAACGATTCTTGCGGCATTCCTTGCCTTGTCCCTGTCCTTGTCAACGCTCATTGAGGCATACGCAACCGTATCAAAGGCATCCCTGCTCTTTCCAGCTTTGGCCAATCCCGCATCGATGTTCTCCTTTGCAACCTCAAAGTCCTTGGGGTGTGAGGCGTTTATCAGCACACCATCTCCAAGCTCTGCCGCAAGCTGGAGCATCTTCGGCCCCTGAGCACCGATGTAAATCGGAATACTTCCGGGCTTGAAGCCCAGCTTTGCCCCATTGAACTTGAAAATCTCACCGTCATACTTCACGGCCTTGCCCTCTGTGAGCTGCCTGATTATCTCAACAGCCTCCCTCATCCTCTTGAGCGGCTTCTCCCAGGTTATTCCGATCCTCTCAAATGTAACCTTGTCTCCAGCACCAATGCCCAAGACAGCCCTTCCACCGCTGATTTCATTTATCGTTCCGATTGCCGATGCCGTTAAAGCAGGGCTGATGTGGTAGGGATTTGTCACACCGGGGCCAAGCTTGATGGTTCTGGTCTTCAAAGCCAGAATTGTCAGCATCGAATAGACATTCCTGTTGTTGTAGTGGTCCGTAATCCACGTGTAGTCAAAGCCGCTGTCCTCGGCCAGCTTCACATAGTACTCAAGCTCGTAGTACTTCATATCTGGCACAAACTCAATACCAAACTTCATAATATCACCATTTGGGGGAAAGCAGGAAAGCAAATAATCTTTTCGATTTATTTTAGGTCAGTCAATCTTAACCCAGACTTGCGCTCCGCGAGGTATTTTAACCCTTACCTTCTTCTCAAACTCTTCTGGCTCCTCGAAAACCCAGGCATATAGTTTTTTTCCGCCTGAGTAGCTTCTGAGAAAGTCCTCGTCCGCTCTGTGGTAATCCTTAAACTCCAGAAGCTCCTCAACGGTAAACGGCCCGAGAACGTCAGCGAGCTTGGCCTTTCCCAGCGCATACCCCTGGCTCAGAATGATTACCTCCCCCCTTATGTTCGTGTTTGTCTTCCTAATCTCCCATTTTTTTCTCCCCTCACTATCATGGATGCAAAGGGCTCTCTCACAATCAGACCTCTCACGAAAATTGTATAACTTGGAGGGAAAAATAACTTTTGATGATCGCAAAAGTAGTATCTCACGAGTTGCCCAAGCACCGGCACAGGTGGTTTGGAGCGGTTGAGCTCGACAACGGTTTGACGCTTTACATGTCCGGCATCGCTGCCTGGCTCTTTGAAGGTGATGTTGTTGAGGTTGTAATTAAAAACGAGCCGAAGGAAATCTACGGGAGAAAAATACTGTTTTTCGCAGATTACGAGCTGTACAAGTTTTACGGGAGTGAGAGGATCAAGGTCTGGGACGTTTTTTCAAGAAATCTGGAACTTCCGCGATACAGCTTCGGAAAGGAGGTTTACAGATACCGAATCAGGGCGAGAGAGGCTGTTTACGAAAAGGACTTTGAGAGGATCGCGGAGCTTGAGCAGTACCATTACGCAAGCCAGAAAAGCAAGGTTGCGCTGTGGAAGTGCTATGACTGCGGTAACCTCATCGAGGCAAACACGAAGCCCGTTTGCGAGTGCGGAAGCAGGAATGTGCACATTGTCGAGATAAAGGGCTCCACTCCAGCTTCGCGATTTTTGATCTTCGAGCTCGTCGAAAGACAGCCATTCGAGCCTGAGGTTGTTGCGTACGTCCGAGTTGACCCTCCTGTGCCGCTGATGCACAGAAAACTTGACGGAAAGATTGTGGAAAACATCAGAGAAAGGGTTTTCCCCAAAGAGTGGTTTGAAAACGTCTTCTCCCCAGAAAAAGAGCTTTCGGAATTGTTCAGGAAATTAAGAAGCCGCTTCTCGCTAAAGGTTGCGAGACACAGGCTATGGGAGGAGGCAAGCGAGGAGGCAATGAAGAAGTGCAACTCAGCAGCATCGAGAATTGCGAGGGTCGTTGTTCATCCCGACTACAGAGCGGATGGGCTGGGAATTCTTGCAGTCAGGACTGCAGTTGAGTGGATTGAGGAAAGAAGAGTCCCTGAGATGAGGATGAGAAAGCACCTCGTCGAAACAATTGCCCAGATGGCCAGGTTCAACCCCTTCTTCGAGAAGGCTGGATTTTACTACCTATGGGATACGGCTTCAGGAAAACCGGTTCTGTACAAGCCACTTAGCGAAGAGGCTGAGAGGTACATAAGGAAGTTTCTGGAGGAGGACGAGGTTGCGAGAGGCCACGGGGGAAAACTGTGTGTTTCAAGATACGGCAGCGTTAAACCTCTTGAGAAATTAAAATTCAGGAATGTCTCGAAGCTCTTTGCAAGCACCCTTGATCTGGAGAAGGTTAGCGATGAAGTAAGAACCGTCCTTGAGTCCTTCGGAGTCAGGCAGAGGGTGGTGGAAAGATATGTTCTGAGGGATGTGAATCTGGAGATAAAACCCGGAGAGATTGTTGCCGTCGTCGGTGCTAGCGGTTCTGGAAAAACCACCTTTCTGAGGTTGATTGTAGGAGAGGCTTTGAAATTGGACGATGATGTGTATAAGCCGAGCAGCGGGATGGTGGAGGTTGTGGTGGACAGCATAGCTGCGATGATACCGTCCGAACTCGAACCGCAGATAACCGAGAAAAGTATTCTGGAGCAGATATTTGACATAACCGGAGATATTCATCTGGCAGTGGAGGTTCTGAACAGGGCGGGAATCTCTGACGCGGTTCTCTACAGAGCAAGGTTCAACGAGCTCTCAACAGGGCAGAAGGAGAGGTTCAAGCTCGCAGCCTGTCTGGCCAAAAAACCGAGCCTGATGCTTGTGGACGAGTTTGCCGCCCATCTGGATGAGATGACGGCCGTGAGGGTGGCGAGAAAAATATCAGAGCTCGCAAGGGAGGCGAAGATAACTCTGATTGCGGTAACTCACAGAAAGGAGGTTATAAACGCTCTCTCTCCGGACAGGATTCTTTACGTGGGTTATGGTGGGGTTACCGAATCCCCTTAATAAAACTTCAGCTAGTTCATGAAATGCGAAGAAAAGTTTTTATTTTTTTGGTTGCATCCCAATATAATGACGAAGATACTCGTCGTTGACGATGATTGCAGCATCTGCGAGCTTTACAAGGAAATTCTTGGCAGCTTCGAAGTTGTCTCGGCTTGCAGCGGCCGGGAAGGGTTGGAACTTTACAGAAAACTCATGCCTGATTTGGTAATCGTGGACATCAATATGCCGGATATAAGTGGGGTGGAGGTTGCGAAGGAGATTTTCAAGCTCAATCCCGAGGCGGTTGTAATAGTTGTAACGGCCTACTATCAGGAGTTCGAGAGCAAAATGCTCAGACTGGGGGCAAAGGAAGTGCTGGGAAAGCCCTTTAACCTTAAACACTTCCGGGAGTGCGTTGCGAAGTACCTAAACAAGGGAAGCTGAAAAAATGTCCAATCGTTCAATTAGAAATGCAGCAAGCTCCTTTTTCAAGAAAGAGCGTTAAGAGTATGTCGGTCATTAACAAAACTTTTTTAAACTTCAAAGAGAAGAATTGAAAAGCATGCCGACGATATCGCGAATTCAGAGGATTAAAGAATACCTCTCAAAGAGAAAACTATCTCAGCGCAGGAAAGTTGGCGTACTTGTGGATGGGCCAAACATGCTCAGGAAGGAGTTTAATATTAATTTGAAAGAGATTAGAGAAATTCTTTCTGAGTATGGCGATATCAAGATTGCCAAAGTTTTTCTGAATCAATATGCCACTGAAAAGCTTGTTGAAGCAATAGAAAATCAGGGGTTCGAGCCTATAGTGACTTCCGGAGACGTGGATGTGAGGATGGCGGTCGAAGCCATGGAGCTCATATACAACGACTCGATTGATGCAGTTGCCCTCGTTACGAGAGACGCCGACTTCAAGGCTGTTTTGATGAAGGCAATGGAGATGGGAAAGGAGACGATAATCATCGGTGCCGAGCCCGGCTTCTCAACGGCCCTCAAAAACTCTGCCGATATTGCCATTGTTCTTAATGAGGATGAGGAAAAAGAAAAAGGAGATGTTGACGAAGAAGAAATTATAGAAGTATGAAACTTTTTTTATTCGAGTTCGCAACCTGCGGTGAAAGAATAGAGGACAGTACGGCCGTTGAAGGCCTTGCGATGTTTAAATCAGCCTTTGATGGCTTTAAGAACTACTACGAAATCACCGGATTCGTCAGACCTGAGTTCTCGTGCCTCTTCACTCTCCCCGTGGACTCAATGGACTCAATGGAGAAATATCTGGAGAAAAGTGATGCCTTTCTGATCATCGCTCCTGAAGACGATTTTCTGCTCTACAGTCTGACTAAGAAGGCTGAAAAGTACTGCGAAAACCTCGGCTCTTCAAGCAGGGCAATTGCGGTAACCTCAGACAAATGGGAACTCTACAAAAAGTTGAGGGGGAAGGTTCAGGTTCCGCAAACCTCCTTAAGGCCGCTCGACTGCAAGTTCATCATCAAGCCTCGTACGGCATGTGCGGGAGAGGGGATAGGCTTCAGCGATGAGGTTCCTGACGGCCACATTGCCCAGGAATTTATTGAGGGAATCAACCTGAGCGTCAGCCTTGCAGTTGGAGAAGACGTGAAGTGCCTGAGCGTTAACGAGCAGATTATCAACAATTTCAGATATGCTGGAGCCGTCGTTCCGGCTAGGATATCCGATGAGGTTAAAAGGGAGGTTGTGGAGGAGGCTGTGAGGGCTGTTGAGTGTGTTGAAGGTCTGAATGGATACGTTGGCGTCGATATCGTTTACTCTGACCAGCCCTACGTGATTGAGATTAATGCCAGGCTAACCACGCCGGTGGTGGCCTTTTCTCGAGCATATGGTGCAAGCGTTGCAGACCTGCTCGCGGGAGGGGAAGTCAAGCACGTTAGGAGGCAGATGGTGAGGAAAAGCAAAAGTGCCGAAAAACCCTACGTGAGTGTTGGGGATTACACTCTCGAAATAATTGATTTGGATTAGCCGAAAAGCCTCCTCAGGAACCCCTTCTTTTCCTTCTTCGCCTCAACTTTTTTGCTCTTCTTCTGTTTCTTTTTCTTCTTGTCTTCCTTCGGCTTCGTTACGCTCACAGCCTCACCGTGCTTGCTTCTCCTGCTCCTAACTCTAACGATAACTGGCCTTTCAAGCTCCGGACTGACGATCATCGCATGCCCGGGCGGAAGGCGTTTGATTTCCTCAACCATCTCTGCCGTAATCCCCTCAACTCCGTTTTTGATGGCGTTTATGTCGTTTGGATTCGTCACTCTCAGAATGATTTGGGTGTTGCACTGGCTTATCACGTTTTTATCAACTCTCGCGGGCCTTTGACTTATTACCATGAGGCCGAGACCGAACTTCCTTCCCTCGCTGGCTATGGTTCTCAGAATCCCCGTAGAAACCGCTTTGTCAAATCCCCTTTCAGGAATGAAGTTGTGAGCCTCCTCAATCACGATCATCCCAGGTTCAACCTCCCCCTTTTTTCTCAGCTCGAAAAGCTTGGTGCAGACCCTCGAGACTATTAAATCCTGGTAAGTTGGCTCAACTCCACGAAGGTCGATTATCGTTGCCTTTCCGCGTTGAAGGAGCTTTCTCAGGTCTGTGGGTTTCTCTCCGAAAAGCCCTGACTCCTCAACCTTTGCCAGCGCCCCGAGAAGAGTCCACTTTCCGTTGTGCTTTATACTTTCAACCTCATCCATGATATCTCTGATTGTGTAGTCTTCGTCTTTGAGCTCCTTCAGCGCCTGGTAAAGCAGAGCTTGGGCCGTTGGGTTTTTCAGCCCCGTTAGCTCGATGAGCTCCTCCGCTGACAGATTCACGCCGTCAAGGATGAGGAGCTCATCAGCTCTTTCGGCGAAAGGCGATATTGGTGGAGCGAGAATGCGTATCTGGTCTTCGTAGCCCTTCGGCTTGACACCAAAATCGCCATCAACAGACTCGTTTGGATAACGCATCGAGTGATACTCTCCATGAGGGTCAATAATCAGCAGAGGGACGTTTTTCTCGAGAAGCTCCTCTATAATCACACCCGCAGTGTAGCTTTTGCCGCTTCCCGTTTTTGCGAGAATGCAAACGTGCTTCTGCACGAGGCTGTTGGGATCGAGCTTTACCTTAACCCCGGTATCGCCAAGAAGACCGACGTAAACACCGTCCACACTCAAACCAAGGACTTCTGCAATCAGCTTATCTTCAGCTAGAAAAACGCTCTCTCCCGGAACGAAGGGACTTCTCGGAACCTTCAACCTTCCATCCTCTCTCTTACCGAGAACAACAGCCTTCCCGATAAAAACTTCCTTCGAGCCGTTTGCAATCTCCCTAATTTCCTTATCCCTGACGTTTGACTTTGCAACTATGCTCTCGACGTATGCAACAACCCAACCGTCAACATCGTTCCAAACCTTAATGTAATCTCCCCTCTTTACCTGCTTCTGGTTGAAAATCACGAAGTTGAACTCAAACGGTGACGCTTCGCCGTAAATCTTACCTATGGCCCCTTTCATCGTTGAAACTCTTTTCTGGCTATTTTTAACATTTTTCCCATGAAAGATTGTAGAAGAGTGCTTGAATTCTGTGAGAGTATTCTGGCTGAGACTGACGGGCTAATAAGGGTTTTAAGCTGAAAGCCGAAGAGCTTTAATGTTGACTTCCCTGTGGAGGTCTTTCCGCATCTCGCAGGAGAGGAGAATCCAATCGTTAAGCAAGCTCTCAGCAAAGGTATGGTGCTTTTTGAAAGATAAGAAAGCTATGAAGGCTTTAGATCTCTTGAGCTGTATCAACCTGGGTTGAAGGATTACCCAGCTCTCCCCTGAGGGTGAGTTATGAGAAGATTGGCCAATCGACAGACCTATAATCTTTCGAAAACCCTTTCTCTCTTGTCTAGTTTTAGAATCCTTATTTCATTCCCTCTGACCGAATAAATTATCCTGAAATCTCCTACTCTGTGCTGTCTCTCCCCTTAATCTTCCTGTAGGGAATGGAGAAGGGATCTTCTTTCAACTTCAACAATTTCTCTTGGATCCTATCTCTGCTGACCTCGTTAAGAGAATCAAGAAATTTCTTTGCCTGCCTGCTGAGGAAGATTTCAAACATCATTCAAAACAAACTTTTCTCCTTTCTCCATCTTAGCTTCAATTTCATCAAGCTCTTTCAACTCCTCTTCGCTCAGCTCCTCGAATCCTAAGAAGTTTTCAATCTTGCTGTTAAGAATTTCGAGTTGTTTCTCTATTCTCTGGAGATGTTCGAGAATTACTTTTTCCATGACGTATTTTTGATAAGGGAGTTCATAAAATTTTTTGAAACATTGAATTGTATTGGTTGTTCACTGGCCAAAAGAAAAAACATGGACTCGGCGGGATTTGAACCCGCGGCCTCCGCCTCGCGAAGGCGGCGCTCTCCCGCTGAGCTACGAGCCCTTGAACCTTTTTGACCTCAGGGGTTATAAAGGTTTACGTCTTAGGTGTGAGTTATACGGTTCCTCATTCAGGGACTTCAGAGGGAAACCTTAATATAGTCTTGAAAGAGAGTGCTGGAAATTTAAAAAGGGTGATTTGAATGTTGGATGAAGGAATAAAGGCTAAGGCAATTGAGCTGGCTGAGAGCATTAAGGGTTTGGGAGAGTATCAGGAGTTTCTCGAAAACGAGAAGCTTCTTAAAGAGGATGAAGTTGCGCAGGAGCTGCTTGTCGAGTTCCAGCAGAAGCAGCAGGACTTTGTGACCAAGCAGCTCTCTGGTGAGTACGATCAGGATTTGCTCGGTGAGCTTACAGAGCTGCAGTCAAAGTTGAATGCGAGAGAGAGTGTCGTAAGGTTTATCGAATCATACAACAGGCTGCTTGCGGTAATTGGAGAGGTTGTGGATTTAATCAGCGAAAAAATCGAGCTTGACATTGGTGAAGTTTACAGAAGATGAATTTAAATATACATTTCTTTTTCAATTTTTATGCTTGAGATGCTGATGGCCTTCGCCCTTGGCATATTATCCGTCTTCTCTCCCTGCGTCCTTCCCGTAGTTCCCCTCATCTTCGCGGGTTCGAGGGGAAGGGCTTTGGATGCTTTCCTGATTGTTGCAGGCTTAACCATCAGCATGCTCATTCTCGGCTACACCGCCTCGCTCTTCTTTGGTTTTTTCAGAGTTGTTGCAATGCTGTTTCTCCTAATTTTCGCCTTAATTCTGCTATCTGACGAACTTGACGAAAAGGTCTCGATTTTTGCCTCAAGGATGACCTCCGGACTTTCGTGGAAAATCCAGACTCTGCCTTCCTTCTTTTTCGGAATGCTCCTCGCCTTCCTCTGGCTACCATGCATACTCCCCTTTGCGGGGATAGCCATCAGCCAGACTTTGCTTTCAGAAAACCCGCTCGTGATGCTCTCCTACGGCCTTGGAATGGCCGTAACCATCGCTGCGGTCTTCAAGATGGGAGAGAAATTTGTCAAGGCCAACTTCCAGCTCATCAGAAAAGTTACTGGAGCGATTGTGCTGCTCTACCTCGCCTATTTCGCGCTTACGGAGGTGCTGTTGTGAGGGGATTCCTGATTGTGGGAAACAAGGCCTTCACACAGCCCTTCAGCCTCAACGACTTGCCGGGGGCGGGAAGAATGGATGTTCTCTGCCGCTGCACATCTCAGGCCCTCTTCATCTCCCATGGAATAAGAAGAGACGTGGAGGTCTACCTCCTCCTTCTCGGCCCTCCCTCCCCGCCAAAGTCCATCCTGATTAAGGGAGATGAGGTTAGAAGGATGTCTCCGGATGAGAGAAACGTCGCAGGGCACATAAAAAAGGCTCTTGCCGTTGAATGCGGAAAGAGCTGGAAAAAGGTGCATTCCGGAGTTTATGTTTCGAGAAAGGGCCTTGAAGAGCTGATTGAGGAGCTGAGCGAGAAATACTCGATAATATACCTCAAGGAGGACGGTGTTGATATAAGCAACGCTCAGCTTCCACCCAATCCCCTTTTCGTTATTGGGGACCACGAGGGGCTTACTGAAGAGCAGGAGAAGGTGGTTGAGAGATATGCAGCCCTTAAACTCTCCCTCTCTCCCCTATCCCTTCTTGCCGAGCAGTGCGTTGTTATTGCCCACCACCACCTCGACAGATTGCAGTTCTGAAATTACGTAAAGGAAATTTCAACTTAGAAAAAGGTAATTTCAACATATAAGAAAATTCTTATATATTGCTAATCGCTGGTTTAGTTTGAGGATGAGGTGAGAGGTGATGGGATGAGAGTAGGGAGTAGGAAATTGAGAAGGGACGAGAAGGGATTCACAGGGCTTGAAGCGGCAATCGTGCTGATAGCCTTCGTGGTAGTGGCGGCAGTGTTCAGCTACGTCATGCTGGGAGCGGGTTTCTACACCACACAGAAGTCAAAGAAGGTCGTTGATACAGGCGTGAAGCAGGCGTCGAGCAGCCTGACGCTCGATGGGCAGTATATCTATTTGGATTGTACGAGTGGTAAAGGAGGTAGCACTGGATCGAATGGAAATGCTGGAGAAGTTTACTTTTACGTTACACAGACTGCTGGCGGCTCTCCAGTGGATCTGAACAAGACTTCTATTGCGATAACAACGGATCAAGGATACAAGCAGCTGTTCTATAACGAAACTGCCTGCACACCTGGCACGGGCGGTAGCAATTGCCCTTGGTGGTATGAGGACACGGTTGGTGATGGGGATAATGTGGTTGAGCCGAATGAGAAGTACAAGATAGTGATAAACGTTACATTGACTGATTGGAGCAACGACATCGGCCAGCTCAATCCGAATGACGAGGTTACGATTGAAGTCCGCCCACCCATCGGCGCACCGCTGACAATAACCAAGACGCTGCCACCGAGCTTCACGAATCTGACATTCGTGTGAGGTGATGGAAATGAGGTTCCTGAAGAACGAAAAAGGTTTTACGGGCCTTGAAGCGGCAATCGTGCTGATAGCCTTCGTGACAGTCGCTGCGGTCTTCAGCTACGTGCTGCTTGGTGCAGGATTTTTTGCCACGCAGAAAGGTCAGGAGACTGTGCACACAGGTGTTAAGCAGGCTACCAGCAGTATGGAACTTGTTGGCAGCATTGTGGCGAAGGGTAGCACCACCAATAACAACATAACTGAAGTTACCTTCACTCTCCAGCTTGCGGCAGGCGGACAGCCCATCGACCTGAACAAGACAGTAATAACAGTCCTCGTTCCGAAGGACGGAGATTTCGTTGAACTTTCATATAATAGCAGTAGCTCCTTAGACAAGACAAAAGAATACTACGTCAACTGGGTCTACAGTCTCCAGGGAAGCAACCCCGACAACTACCTTGAGGAGTTTGAGAAGGCGGAGGTTACACTTTACCTTGACTCTACGGGTGCGGGTCTCGACATTAACCCCAACGACGACTTCATAATTGAAGTCAAACCACCAATAGGCGCCAGCTACCCAATCGAACTGAAGGCTCCGCCAAGCATCGATGATGTGATGGTGCTCCTCAAGTAATCCCCATTTTTTAATTTTTTTGAGGTGATACCATGGAGGTCGACCAGGCAGCGATTGACGAAATTCTCGCGAGTGCAGAGGCTGATACTCCGGAGAGCAGAATAGACAAGCTCGAGAAGGAGCTTGACGTCCTGAAAGGCTCTGTGAAGAAGCTGCTGCTTGACCTTAGGGAGACGCTCAACAACCTCGAAAACCCCTTCCAGAACCTTCAGAATCTTGCCGAGGGTGCACTTGTTGGCGGAATGCCTCAGCAGCCACCGCAGATTCAGGTTGTGCCAGCGCAGATTCCTGAACCACCGAAGCCTGAACCTGAGCAGGTGGAAAAACCCGAAGAAAAGCCTGAAACCGAAACCAAGCCCGAACCTGTGGTTGAGAAGGATGTTGAGGAGGTCGAGCCTCCTGAGGAGGATGTTGTTAAAGAGTTGGGTGAATCGGCTGAGCCCTTCCCGGAGGTGATGGAGGAAGGTGGTTTGAGTTTGGAAGGTGATAGCTTGCAGGTTTACAGCTTTGAGAAACCACAGAAAAAGGGGGAGATTATTCAGGCGACCTCGATGTTCACGAAGTACGACATCGTCACGCTGTTCAACCTGATGGAGTGGGTGAAGGGGATGCTTGAGAAGTACTCAGTTGACTCGCTCAGGCTGATGCTCGAACTCTTCGCCTCAGCCGGGTATATTACCGAGGATGCGAGAGACTTCGTCTGCAAGATTGCAGAGCTTGTCGCACTGAACGATGGATTCGAGGACATGCTTCTTGAGCTCTACAGGCTGCACAAGCTGATGAATCCGGCAGATACGAGCATGGACTCAAAGCTGCTTAGTCTGATACTGGACAAGAGGCTGTGAGGCCGTGAGAGCGGCTGCGCTGAGGTATTACAATGGCAAGGGAGGTGATATCCACATCGATCCTGATGATAGCTACGGTGGTAGCGGTTACCGCTGCCATTATGGTTATTTTGCCCGCAGTTAAGGACTTGGCCCACTCATACACCTCTGTTTCTGGAAATTTGAACGAGAAGGTTGAGACCGACATCGAAATCATTTTTGTGAAGGTTACCAGCAATGCGACGAAGGTAAACGTTTACTTCTGGGTTAAAAACACAGGGAGCACTCGGCTCGACGCAGACCTAATACGCATGAGCGACATCTTTTTCACTTCCTCCACAACCTACCTCCACTTTACCGGCTCAGACACGGGCGTTACCTTTACAATTGAAAACGGTGACGGCGATGAGTACTGGGAGAGAGGAGAGACGCTGAAGGTTGCTGTTGAGAACATCGACGCCAATCAGATGCCTCAGGACGAGTACCTGCTTACTTTTGTGCTGTACAACGGCGTAAGGGCGAACGATTACTTCTCGTGGTGATGGCCATGGGCTTTGACACAGTGGTTGCGGCGATAATGGCGACTGCGATCATTGTGGCGGTTGCTTACACCTTCCTTGCTGGAAGCACGAGCATTGCAGAATTGTCAGTTGAGAGCTACAAGGATGCCGTAAATTCTGCTGTAAAGAAGCTCAGGAGCGACATCGAAATTCTGAGCGTTAGCTACGACAACTCAACATCGAAGATTGTTGCATACTTCAAGAATACCGGAGATGAGAGGTATCCTGACTTCAGCGAGTTTGATGCAATAGTTTACGGCAGAACATCAGGCGGGGAAATGGTTTCGTTCTACGTAAACTCCACCGTGTTTTCAATTACGAATGAGCTGATCAATCCCGGAATTTTCGACCCGCAGGAGGTGGCGAAGCTCGAAGCAGTGCAGCCGCTCCAGAACGGTACTTACGTTCTGCTAATCTGCACTCCGAATGCGGTTTGCGACAGCGCAGATTTTAGTGTTTAGGAGGTGAGAGCATGGTAGAGAGTTTGGCTGATTTGGAGGAGGAAAAGAAGAAGAATATCTTATCGAGCGGTAATGGTGAAATAGACAAGAGACTTGGCGGTGGGATTCCTCTCGGCTCTCTGACGCTGATTGAGGGGGAAAACGACACAGGAAAGTCGGTTCTCTGTCAGCAGTTCGTTTACGGAGGGCTGATGAGCGGGCACAACATAGCTTACTACACCACAGAAAACACGATAAAGAGCTTTTTGAGGCAGATGGAGTCCCTGAGCCTTGATGTCTCTGACTTCTACGCGTGGGGCTACCTCAGAGTCTTTCCCGTCCATCTTGAGGGGATTGACTGGAGCACGGAGCAGATGAGAAGCATACTAAACTTGGTGGCGAACCACATCAAAACAATTAGGGAGAACATTGCAATAATAGATTCCCTAACGATGTTCACGACATACTCTACGGAGGATGACGTTCTGGAGTTTCTAACGAGGCTGAAGAATCTCTGCGATAACGGCAAAACAATTCTCATCACGCTTCACCAGCACGCATTTAAAGAGGATACTCTCGTCAGAATCAGGTCGGCGTGTGATTGCCATCTGTTTCTCAGAAAAGAGCAGGTTGGAGACAGATACGTGAGCGTTCTTGAGGTTTCGAAGATTCGCGGAGCGAGGAAGACGACAGGCAACATAGTCAGCTTCGAGGTGCACCCCGGATTCGGGCTGAAGATTATTCCTGTATCTGAAGCTAGAGCTTAACCTTTGGTCACAAGGTGCAGTGTAATCCCAAAAATGAAAGCAAAGGTTAATAGCAACATCAGTTGATAGTAGTAATAGTTATTATAATGAAGGGGGGAGGATATGGGAAGCGAGGTTGACAAGCTCGATTTCAGTTTGAAGCCGAAGGGATTGAAGCAGGGAGTTGTTGCCAACTTCCCGTTCAAGCCGAGAGTGCTTGAGGAGGATCACGACCACTCCAATTTAGCTTCGTGCGGAATTTACAAGCTCCTCCCCGACAGAATGAAGAAGGAGGTTGAGAAGAACCTTCACCTTCTTGAGTACCTCCATATCCTCCCCCTCGACAAAATCGGAATTCCGAAATTCGCTCCGAAGCTGGACAGGAAAAAGCACGGAGACCTCGACAGGCCAAATCTCATTTATCCCGCCGACGAGCAGATTTACATTCACGTTTACCCCGACAAAAACGACATGAGGAACTTCTACATCCCAATCGAACCAACCCTGCTTACGGGTGTTGACGAACTCCTCAAAGAGGTTGAAATAAGGCTTGTAGACTACATAACGGATATAGACTTCGACCCAGAGGATAATGAGGAGAAGATAAAGATTCTGAAAGAGGCGCTCAGGGAGGTCTGCGAAATCGTTGATAAGGAAGAGTCCTTTATGGATGATAGCAGGGGCGAGGTTAAGCTGACGCCCAAATTCAGGTTTCCCTTCAGGCTGCCTTTTTGGAAGAACGGGAAGAATGGAAGCAGAGCTGTGATGGGAAAGCTGAAGGTTACCAAAGAGCAGTTCAAGGCTTTAGAGTATGCTTTGATAAGGGATAAAGTGGGACTGGGTGTGCTTGAGCCCTACATCAGGGACAAGTACATAGAGGACATTTCCTGCAGCGGTCTCGGGCCAATATTCGTTGAGCACAAGATTTTCAAGGGGCTCAAAAGCGTTATCGAGTTCAGAGATGAGGAAACGCTGAACAAGTTCATAATCCGGCTGGCTGAGAGGATCGGAAAGCCTGTCACCTACAAAGACCCAATCGTTGACGCTACGCTGCCCGACGGGAGCAGAATTAACATAGTCTTTGGCAACGACATCAGCAAGAACGGCAGCAACTTCACCATCAGAAAGTTCAACGAAACGCCCTTCAGCGTTCTTCAGCTAATCGAGTTCGGCTCCCTCGACTACATGATTGCCGGCTACCTGTGGCTTCTCATCAGTGAGGGGATGAGCGGCTTCATCTGTGGTGAAACGGCCAGCGGTAAGACAACGTTGCTGAATGCCATTACAGCCTTCATAAGGCCTGAGGCTAAGGTCGTTTCAATTGAGGACACTCCGGAGCTGCAGGTTCCGCACAAGAACTGGACGAGGGAGGTTACGAGAGGCTCAACGAGGGCAGGAGGTATTGGTGAGGGTGGTGGTAGCGACGTTACGATGTTCGATTTGCTCAAAGCAGCATTGAGGCAGAGGCCCAATTACATCCTGGTTGGTGAGATTAGAGGTGTTGAGGGGAACATTGCATTCCAGGCCATGCAGACAGGCCATCCTGTCATGTCTACCTTCCACGCAGCCACGGTTGAGAAGCTGATTCAGAGGCTTACTACAGAACCCATCAGCGTGCCCAAAACCTTCATCGACAACCTGAACTTTGTCGTCATACAGAGTGCGGTAAGAAGGCCGGATGGGAAGCTCGTTAGAAGGGTTCTGAGCGTCAGCGAGATTGTTGGCTACAACCCGCAGAAGGGGGGAGTGTCCTTCATTGAGGTTTTTCAGTGGGACCCTGTTACAGATACGCACGTTTTCACCGGCTACGGAAGCTCCTACCTCCTTGAGCAGAAAATTGCGACGAGGCTGGGAATTCCACCGAACAAGAAGAAGCTGATTTACGAGGAGGTTGAGAAGAGGGCGAAAATTCTGAAGAAGCTCCACGAGCAGGGAGTTACTGACTTCTACGAGTTTTTCAAGTCCATATCGAAGATTTACAAGAGCGGATTGCTTGCTATCAAGGTGTAGCGTATGGAGGTTAAAACGGCAAAGGTTCCTAAGCTCTCGCTCGGATTCGGGAGGTTTGGGAAGGTACTTGATGTTCTGAGGAGCAGGGGAAAGGACCTTCTGATGGACAACGACCTTCTCTTCACCCTCACTTACATGGCTTCACTGTCAACCGCCAACCTCTCAAGGGACAAAATTTTTGAAATGGTTTCAGAGAAGAAGGAGTACGCTCCGAGCAGGTATTTTTCAAAAGTAAAGGATTTGACGCAGAAGTGGCACTACGATTATGCTACTGCATGCGATTTAATTGCAGAGAAGATTAAGCACGAGAGGCTGAAGAAGCTTTTCAACAGAATGGCAAATGCTATTGCAGCAGGGGAGCCAGACAACGAGTTCTTAGAGAGGGAATGGAGGGCCTTCAAGACCATAAGAAAGGACGAATACGAGAGGAACCTCGAGAGCCTGAGAAAGTGGAGCGACGCTTATACATCGCTTCTCGTTTCCGCATCGTTAATTTCCGTTGTCGTTCTGCTTTCGGTCATTATCTACAGCGCAGGCGACCCTGGAGCAACTTTAACGGCGTCAGCCTTTGCAAACTTCGCAATTTCGCTCTTCGGAGTTTTCATGCTTTTCAAGGCCGTTCCAAAGGACAAGAAGGTGCACGACCTAAAAATCAAGTCAAAGGAGCAGACGGCAATTTCAAGGCTCGCTCCCATGTTAATACCGATTGCATTTTTTGCTGTGCTCTTTCTCACAGTGCTGCCCACGCTTCTGAATTTCACAGGGGGTGGGTTGGGCATACTACCGAAAGCGGATTACAGGGGCGTTGGCTTTCTTCTTGCCGGTTTGGTCCTCCTTCCAGTTGGTTACCTAGCAAGAATTGACGACCAGAAAATCAGCAAGAGGGATGAGGCCTTCACAGCTTTCATAAGAAGTCTGGGGGCTATTAAGTCGGGTGCTGGAGTTTCCGTTGCAGAAGCTTTGAGCAGGATAGACCAGAAAAATCTGGGAGAGTTGAGGGAGCTTGTCATGCAGCTTTACAGAAGGCTTTCGATGGGACTTGATGCGAAGCTCTCATGGGAGAGGTTTGTGGGGGAGAGCGGAAGCTATCTGATTAGCAAGCTGACCGCAATATTCGTTGACGCAACGGATTTGGGAGGTGATGCAGACGTTGTTGGGGAGATAGTGTCATCCTCAAACTTGGAAATGGTTTTGCTGAGGCTGAAGAGGGACTTGATTTCTTCTGGCTTCATCAACCTCATAATACCACTCCATCTGGCAATGGTTGGGCTCGTGCTCTTCATAACGCAGATTCTCGCGATATTTTCCGACTACATCTCAAACCTCTTCGCCGGCCAGCTTGGTGGTGTGAGCACTGGAGAGGTTTTCAGCAAAATTCCGGGTGGGATGCAGGGGCTGAACATAGGAATCTTCTCCGGAATTCCGACGGACCTGCTGAATCAGTACTCTGTCTGGATAATACTTTCACTCACCATAGCAAACACCCTTGCGGCTAATGTTGTCAAGGGCGGAGGGAGGTATCTCTACCTCTACTATGGGGCAATATTTGCAATACTTTCAGGGTTGCTCATGCTTGTAGTCCCTCCGGTCGTGAAGTGGGCCTTCACGCTCCCATCCTTTGTTGAGTAGGAGGTGATGCGGTATGATTGAGATGCTAATAGGAATTGCCTTTGCGGGGTTCATCCTCGCAATCCCGTACGTTTACGAGAGAGTTGGAGGTAAGCTTTCGCTGGGCAAGCTTTCTTTGGGCATGCCAAAATTGAGGAGCAAAAAGGAGGTGGAGGAGAAGATAAAGGAGGTTGACAGGGAGCTTGAGGAGGTTGTTAATGCCGGTGTGAGCATTAACCCGAAACCTGCTGAGGAGAAGGTGGTGCCCCTTGACGAAGCGAATGTTGAGCCAGACGACAACCTGCTTGAGGAAATGGAGACGGCTTCGGAGATAAAAGTTGAAGCGCCTGAGCCGGACGAGGAGAAGCTTCCGGACATACCCGATTTGCCTGAGCTGAACTCGGACCTCGACATGGACTTCGAAGATCTCGGGCAGGAAATACCTCTCGACGCAGATGAGCAAGAGGAAGAAGAGGAGGAAGAGGAGGTGGAAGAGGTGGAGTTCGACGAGGAGGACGATTTGATCTCAAGCCTTGCAAAGGAAGTAGAAACCAAGGAGGAGGAAGAGATTGACTTGCTGAGGGATTTAAAGGGGCAGAAGTTCTCTGCAGAAGAGCTTGAGGCAGAGCTGCAAGAGATGATACAACGACTTAAAGTGCTATCGGGAGGTAGCTCATGAGTGAAGAAATTCAGCAGCTGAGGAGGATTAACAACCTCCTTTTCGATGCTTTCACGTTGTCAAGCCAGATATGGATGTTCAAAAGCAGGGAGGAGATGGTAGAGCTATTCTGCAATATAGTGGCTGAAGATGATGATTGCACGGCTGTTGTGGTTTCGGATAAAGGCGGGAACCATTACAGGATGAAGGAAGACGTTCTGAACTGCAAGTTTCTGAACTACACTCCGAACGTTTTCGGCATAGTCGATGCGAACTACTGCGAGTGCGAAAATGTTTCTCATAATTATCTTGTAGTGTTTCCTGCTGCCGAGGGAACGTCAGTCTATGTGTTTTTGAAGAATCTTGAAGAGGAGTATGTTCAAATTCTGAAGGAGATGGTGGACGTTCTCGCAAGGGCCATAGAGCACCTTGAAATTCAGAAGAAAAACGAGCTGGTTATGCAGAGGCTTAAGGAAAATCTTGAGCAATTCCAGTTCCTCGCTGACAGGTTGAGGAACCCCCTCGCCGTTATACAAGGGGTAGCGGAGCTGGCAGAGGAGATGGACACAAATACCGTTTTTGAGATGGTGAGGAGAAGTGCGAAAAAGATGAAGGAGGTGCTCGACAGTCTGAGCGAGGCAGAAGTTTCATCTATTGAGCTTTACCAGAGCCTCTTTTCCAAACGCTAATTACACTTCTGAATTTTCTTATTCGAAATTTTACTTTATAGAGAAAATTTTATTTTTTATTTTCGCAATCTACTTTCGGTGGTGTTATGAATGACGAGCTTGCAAACCTGATTTCAGCCTTGGGGGATGAGGAGGCTGTATCGAGGCTGAAATCTCTGCTGGAGGGAACGAAGAAGCCCCTAAGTTCAGATTGCAAGGAGGAGAGAGAGGAGATTGAGCAACTGCGACGAAAGCTTGCTGAAACGGAAAGAGAGCTGGAGAAAACCAAAAAGTTTGTCAGGGAACTGGTAAGGCAGATTCCGAAGCCCGCCTTCGTCCTTTTCCTTAACAAGGACGGCATTATAGAGTACATCAATGAATACGCAGCGGAGGTTTACGGTGCGGAGATCTCAGAGATGATTGGCAGGAGGCCCTCAGAACTTGCGAGCAACGTTGCCGCTGGAGGAAAAACGTTCGTAGAGCTGGCATTTGAAAACAGAATGAAAATTGAGGGGAAAGAGGGGTTCCTGGAGGTCAAAACCGGCAAAGCGATGCCCATCCTTACATCATGCGCCCCTGTGTACGTCGATGGAGAGTTTGAGGGAATGGTGGACTTCTTCATAGACATTACAGAGCAGAAAAAGAGAGAGGAGGAGGCGAAGAAGGCCTACGAGCTCATAAAAGAGGTTTTCAGAAACCTGCCGACGTACGTTATATTCGTAGGGGAGGATGGGTTGATAAAGTTCGCAAACAACAACGTAGCGAGGTTAGCGGGCTTCGAGACTGCTGATGAGGTTGTGGGGTTAAGGCCAGCGGATGTTGCAGTAATACACAAAGACTACCTCGACAACGCCAAGAAAATAGTGGAAGCGATAAAGAACAGGGAGAGGATTGAAAACGTCGAGGTTAAGCTCGTAGGGAAAGATGGTAGCGAGTTCATAGCTTCTGCTTCAATATATCCAGTATACGTCGGAGACGAATTTGCGGGGTACATTGAGGTCTTTTACGATATCACAGAGCTTAAGGAGAAGGAGGCGGAAATGAAGGGACTGGTCAACAGCACTCCTGTTGCGGTAATGTACATCGACTCCAATCACAACGTTGTTTACTGGAACAATGCGGCAGAAGAGCTTACAGGAGTTAAGGCTGAGGAGATAGTGGGGACGAAGAGAACATGGTATCCGTTCTACGATCAGGAGAGGCCAATACTGGCTGATCTGGTTCTCGACAACCCACATGAGGCGCACAAGCTTTACGACGTTATTAAGAAACATCCTGTAATTGAAGGAGCGTATCTGACCGAGATATGGCTCAACTTCCCGAGAAATGGCAGAAAGGCTTACGTCAGGGCTACAGCCGCACCGGTTTACAATGAGAAGGGGGAGATTATTGGTGTGGTAGAGTCTATTGAGGACCTCACCGAAATCAAGGAGAAAGAAAAAGAAATCGAAGAGATGCTCGCCTACACCAGCAGATGCCTCAACATGCTCAGCAACGGAATCAGAGAGCTGCAGGCAGGAAACCTCGACGTCAGGCTTGAAAAAATCAGGGACGACGAGTTCGGAGAGACTTTCGAGGCTTTCAACGAGTTCGCAGGAAGAATGCAGGAAATTGTGAAGAAGCTTGCCGATGACATGAAGGAAACCGCCAACCAAGTTAGGGAAGCTGCAGAAGCAGTAAACCAGATGAACGCTGGAATGCAGCAGATAAGCTCAGCCTCGCAGCAAATAGCAACGGGAAGCGAGAACCTATCAAGGCTGGCAAACGCCTCAACACTCGACCTCAAGGCAGCAGAAGAAATATTCAAGGAACTGACCGCAAGAGCCGAAAACTCCGCCAAATTCGCCGATGAGGCATCGCAGAATGCAGAGATGGCGAAGAAAGAAGGTGCTAAAGCTCTAGAAATCATCAAGAGCATAGTCCAAGAAGTTGAGAACGCATCAAAAGTCGTCGAAACCCTTGAACATGCGGTAAGAAACATAGGTAAGGTAACTGAAAGAATAAAATCAATAGCAGATCAAACAAACCTCCTCGCCCTCAATGCAGCTATCGAAGCGGCAAGAGCTGGAGAGCACGGAAGAGGCTTTGCTGTTGTTGCTGATGAGGTTAGAAAGCTCGCTGAAGAGTCGAGAAAGAGCACTGAGGAGATAGACGAGATAGTCAGGAACGTGCAGGAAGAAACGAGAAAGGTAATCGAGGCAACGAACAAGGTTAAGGAGAGCAGCCTGCAGGGGAGCGAGGGGATAGAAAACGCCCTCATGAAGGCAGGAGAAATAGCTGAAGCTGTTAACAGAATCAACGAAATGCTCGGGCAGGTTGCGGCAAAGGCAGAAGAAGGCCTCGCAAAGATAGAGCAGCTCGCCAGAAACTTCGAGGAGGTGGCATCAACAGCAGAAGAAAACGCAGCGAGCAGCGAGGAAACCTCAGCAGCAATTGAAGAGCAGACAGCAGCAGTCCAGCAGGTCAGCATCGCAATGGAGAAAGTCAACGAGATAGCCAACGCAACCCTGCAAACCATAATCGAGAACTTCAGAATCTTCGACGCTCTCGGCCAGGACATCTCCGCCAGCTATGCAAAGACGATGACAGACGGTGGCAGGAGAGTTCGTTAGTTTTTAATTTTATTTAACTGAATTCTCAGCCCTCCAGCACGTCCCTCCCCCTTTTCAGCAGAAAGGCGTACTTGGGGTCGGTGGCTGAGAGCATCGCGCTTATTATAGTTTTCAGCTCTCTCCTCTTTATCTCCGCATGCCTGTGAGCGTGGATTAGCGGAATGAGGTATCCATCGGCCTCATAGTTGCAGAGCTTCGCAATCGTATCCTCTTCGATTGGCTTCGTGGATTCGAGCATGTAAATGCTCCCACTATCGGCAAACCTGACGAAGGCTCCGTAAATTTCAGCTTTATCCAGCCTTTTAAACTTCTTCGCGTACCACGGCAGGGATTTCTGAAGGTTTGGCTTGAACTGAATGAAGCCGGCTTTTTCTTCCCCAAACTGCTCTCTTGCAAGATAATCGAGCACAGCCGAGTCCGTTATGGACGAGTTCGCGGTAAACTCGCTCGTGTAGAAGCTCTTTGCCACAAAAATCGCATCCTTTTGCAGCAGCTTGTCCAGAGCGTGCAGGTACTCGATGTACTCCATCAGAATCATGAGGTTATCCCTGTCCCCGTTATCACCCTTCCTGCATCCCGCCTCAATCCTGTCGAAGTACTCGCTTCTGGTTAGCAGATAGTTTTTTCTAGCCATACCGGCCTTTACATCCTCCGTTATCTCCTTGTACCACTCCTCAAGCACTTCAATGAAGTCCTCTATCACCCCTTCTAAGTCGTAGAGCTTCGAAAGTGCGTTGTAAACGTCTTTCGTTAGGTAGGCAGGGGGTCTGATTATCGCCCCTCTAAGCGTTCCGTCCATCAGCACGATTTCCTCATCAGCCACACTGCCCAGCCTGTATTCGCTCGTGTGCATGTGGAGCCTAATCCTCTCCTCGATGTGCATGTGCGGCTTTAGAGTCGTTACTTCGTGCATCTCCCTTATATCCTCTCCGACGGAAGCGGCTGAGACGATGTAGAAAACAAGCCCGCTCAGCCTCTCTATCCCTCTGCTACCGTCCACACCGCATATTCTGCATCTCACAGGCTCCGGAAGCTCTTTCCACCTCTGCTTTATTGCCCTGGCGATGTTCACGACGCTCAGGTAGCTTTCCTCAAGAGTTCTCTCAAATTCCCTCAGCAACTCGTCACTGAGCCTCCACATATCTGACCCTCGAAACTCCCCCCTGAGACTCGACGAAAATCACCTTATCGGCGGCATCCTTCAGCTCCTCATCGTGGGATACGATTATAACCTGAGGTATCTTCCTAAGGTAGTTGGTCGTGATGTCAACGAGCTTCCTCCTCCTCTCCTCATCGAGAAACGGAGTCGGTTCGTCGAGTATGAGGAGGGGTATCTTGCCCCTTATCATGAACATGGAGAGAGCAAGCCTGAAGGCGAGGCCGAGAGCAATAATCTCTCCACCGCTCAAAAATCCTATCTCCCTCTCCTCACCCTGGTAAACAACGAAAACCTTGAGCTTCTCCTTTCCCCTCTCGGTCGTTTTCTTCAGCCTTACCCCAGAGTACTTCCCTTCCGTCAGCTCCTCGAAGATCTGGCTCGCGTACCTCTCGACTTCCCTCATCGAGTTCTCCGCAACCAGATTTCTGTATTTTCTGAACTTTTCTCTAATTCTGGTCAGCTCAGGAATCGCGATTTTCTCGAAAACTTCCACCTTCTTTCTGTACTCATCCATCTTTGCAAGCTGCTCCTCCAGAAACTTCAAGTCTTTTTCTGCGCTTTGCAGAGATTCTCTTAAAGTCTCAAGCCTGCTTTTCAATCCAGCAAGCTCCTTCGATTTCCTCAAGTGCTCGTCGCTCAACCTTCTGTGCTCTTCCTCACTGTAAATCCTCAGCAGCTCATCGATTTGACCGCGGATTTCCTCAGCCTTTCCGTTAGCCTCCTCAAGTTTTGCTATAGCTTCGGAAATCTCATCCTCAAGTTTTTCCCTCCTTTTTAGCTCGCTTTCAAGCCTGCTTTCCGCATCCTTCAGCTCGAGCCACTTGTTGTAGAAAGGTCTTAGGCTCTGAACCTCCCTTTCGAGCTCTTCAAGGCTCTCAAACCCCTCCTCCCTGATTTTCCTGTGAAGCTCCCCCCTTTCGCTTTCCACATTTTTGAGAGCTTCTTCAATCTCTCTTAGCGAGCTCTTCAGCTCTTTAATCCTGCTTGCGGAGCTGAGAAGAATCTTCTGCTGCCCTCTGAGCCCGTCGAGCCTCTCCTTAACTTTTCTGTACTCTTCGCTCTCCGCAGAGAGTTTTTCAGCGTCATGGGAGGACAGCTCATTTTCCAGGGCTTTGAGCTCATCTACCATCTGCCTGTACTTTAGAACAGTCTCCTGCTTTTCAAGAGCCTTTTCGACCTTCTCCAGCCTCTCTTTAAGCTTTTTCTCAATTTCATCAGCTTTTGCCAGCTCTTCGGCAATTCTTTTCATTTCTCGCGTGTATTCCGCCATTATATTCTTTCTGTGCTCTTCGTCAAGCTCCCTTCCGCAAACGGGACATGTTCTTTCAGCGGACTTCAGCTCCTCAACAGCCTTCTTCAGCTGAGCACCTCTCGTCTTCAAAGACGACTTCTTCGCGATCAGCTTTTTGAGCTTTTCAGTGAGCTCCTTTTCCTCCTCTTTTGCTTTTGAGAGCAAATCGTACATTTTTTCAACTTTATCAGGTGTGAGGTTCTTTTCCTCAAGTTTTGCCTTTATGCCTTGCATTCTATCCATCTTCGGTTTGAGAGTCTCCAGCAGCCTGTGGCTTTTTTCAAACCTCTCCAGTTCCCTTTCAAGTTCCTCAATTCTCTTCGTTATCTCCTCAAGCTTGCTGTTATCTTCCTCGGCTTTCTTTAGCTGAGCCTGAATTCCCGCGGCCTCCCTCGTCAAATCCCTCTCCCTTTTTTCGACATCTCTGAGAGCCTGGTTTATTTCTGAGAGAAGTTTTTCAAGAATTGAGTATCTTTCCGCCTTTGGCTTCAGCTCCTTGACCTCTTTCGCCTTTTTTTCCAAATCTTCGATTCTCTCCACCACCTCTTTCAGCTGCTTTTCAAGTTCCCTCAGTTTCTCCTCCAGTCCCCGCACTTCCTGAAGAACGGAGCTTTCCTGCTTTCTCAAAGATTCGAGCCTGCTTTTGTGCTCTTCGAGCTCCTTTAGTCTGCTTTCAAGATTTCTGACCTCCTCCGAAAGCTTTTCCCTCAAGCTCTCGATACTTTTGATTTCCTCACTGATTCTCTCGATTTCAGCTTTTTTCTCTTCCTTCTGCCTTTTAATCTGCTCTTCCTGGCTTAGGAATTCTTTTAACCTCTCTTTCTCCCTTTCAAGCATTCTTATTACAGCTCCAAGATTTTTCCAGGCGTTCTCGTAGTCCTCAATTCTCGTAATCTGCCTTATAATCCTCTCCCTGCTCTCATCGTCCCTGATTATGCTGTCTATCTCTCCCTGCCTGACGTAAATTGCCCCCGTAAAAACGTGTGCAGGGCAGAGGTGCCTTTCAACCCACTCCGTTATGTTGCTGTCTCCCTCCACAATCTCCTTTCCCGTTAAAATTGACTCACCGTTGCTCTTTCTTGAAATTGTGTAATCATCACCGTTTAAAGAAAAGGTCAGGCTGAGCGAGTATCCTGAGCTGTTCACCCTCACAAGGTCGTTTTTTCTCAACGTGGCGGGCTTCAATCCGTAGAAGGCAACGAGAATTGCCTCAAGTATCGAGCTCTTTCCCGCACCATTTCTCCCCGCAATGAGATTGATTCCGGTGTCAAACTCAATTTTAGAGTCCGAGTGGGAGCGGAAGTTTTTAATTTGAAGCTCCTTCAGCAGAATCATTCCTCCTCCACCCCCAGAAAGTCGAGGAGGGTTTTTGGCTTTCTGGCTTTTTTCGTTGATTTTGCTTTCTCGGTTTCTTCTGCCCTTCTTTCTGCCTCATCTGCCTCCTCGTCTCCTTTAAACTGCTCTTCACCCTTCTTTTCCGTCTCCTCTTCCACCACCCGCTCCTCTGCATCTTCTTCCTGCTTTAGGGCTCCACCACTCAGATAATGCTCCACAACCAGACTGTAAACTTCATCCTCATCCATCTCCCCTTTAAGCAATTCAAGCAGCTTCAGCTCGAAATCAGTGAAGAATTCGCTCTCCTGCTTTATCTCAACTTCCTCAATCTCCTCAAGAATCCTCTGGAATCTTATTTCTGCATAACGAACCCTCTTCGCCGCAACCTCGCTTAACCTTCTCACATCAACTGCATCGCTGCTTTTCAGCTTGGCAACCATTATCCCATCTTTGTCCGCTCTGCCCAAAACCTCTAAAAACTTCTTCTCCAGCCCCTCAACGCTTTCATCCTCTATCTCTACATCGTAAAGCTCCCTCGTCTCAATCTCCACGAATTCGGGCCTGAAGTTTTTGACGAGGATAAACCCCTTCCTGATTCCATCCTTTAAAACCAGCTCATCCCTGTATCTGACAATTTTCGAAGCTTCCCTCAAATCATAGCGCTCGACTGAGCCCGGATAGGCTATGACCTTTCCATCAAACTCGTAAATTTTTGGAAGGTGGATGTGGCCGAAGGCGTAGTAGTTTGCCTCTGGCAAATCGTTGATTGTGAGCTCGTAGGCCATGTCCAAATCAATGTCAACAACCTCCTTCACAGCCTGATGCAGAACCAAGACGCTTTTGTCGCTTTCGGGCTTGAGCAATGGCAAAACCTTCTCCAGCTGCCACTTGCTTCTGTGCCTGTCTCCCAGAATCTCTACGTCATCAACCACCCCTTTAACCAAGTAAACGTTCTGAATTCTCAGACTTTCTACGTTCTCTCCCCTTACAGGATTTCTCCTAAGTCCGAGAACGTTCAGCAGTCCCAAAGATTCAAGGAGGTGGTAGGCTGAGATGTCCCTTGAGGTTTTGTCGTGGTTTCCCTCTACTGCAAAAACGGGAATGTTCTCTTTCCTGAACATCCAGAGCGTCTCCACTGCCTCTTTAATCGTCCTCGGACTTGGAAGGCTTCGGTGGAAGAGGTCTCCGGCTATAACAACAAAATCCGCGTTGCTCTCCACCGCCTTCTCTGCAATAACTTTGAAAGCCTTTGCAAAATCTTCAGCCCTCCATGGCTGGTTGTACTGCTCGTAGCCGAGATGAACGTCAGCGATGTGGGCGAACTTCATACTGCCAAATCCTCTAAGGTTACCTGCTTCTTCTGTTCCTCCTCTCTGCCCAGCCACTCCTCAACTACATCAATGTCCCTCCCTCCGTAGTTTCCAGCGAACTTCCTTATTTTTACGGCAACCGGCAGCTTTACTGCGGGCCCTACAACCACAGCCTCTCCAACTCCCAGAGAAGCTATGTCCTTCAGCAAATCTTCACTTATTTGCTCGCTCGCATGCTGCACGTATCTTTGATCATTTGGCTCAGTAATTCTGAGGATAATCTTGGTGTTGCACTGACTTAAAACATCATCGTTCAGCCTTTTCGGCCTCTGGCTGACTATTCCAAGCCCTATGCCGAATTTCCTGCCCTCTCTCGCAATCCTCCCCATCCAGCTTACCACGTCGTTGTTGACTCCCTTGGGGGCGAAGATGTGTCCTTCCTCGAAAATTACGAGCAGTGGCTTCACAATCGCAGGACAGATTTTCTCCCATCCTTTCTTTCCCCTCACGTAGTTTATCCTTCCAACAAGAAGATTTCTCAGGAGGTAGGCAACAACAACTCTCATCTGCCCCTCATCAAAGCCGCTCAGATTAACAACATTGAGATAGGAAGGCTTTATGTTCGCCAGCATGTCGTTCTGGCTCAGCAAATCCTCGTACCTTCGCATGAAGGAGGAAACGTACTCCTTTATCCTTGCCAAAGCGTTCAAATCCTGCCTGTCCAGGTTGGCAACCCTCTTGATGCCGTTAAAGTCATAGTATTCAGCCTCTCCTTTACCGGCAGCAATGTTTATCCACTCCTCAGCGATGTCCAGAACTCTCTCAACAAACTCTCTTCCAGCTTTTCCCTCATGCCTCACTGTGGTGAAAATCCTCTCAAGGTGCATTCTCTGCACTGCTGCCTTCTCTCTATCAACCCCTACAAGGCTTGCGAACTCCCACGGCTCAAGCCTCTCAGGCCTTATGCCTGCTGGAACTACATTCTTCCCCCTCTCGCTGCCATCCTCAAAGGTGTAGCCCACATATTCCCCATGGGGGTCGATTAGCACCACAGTTCCGTTGAGCTTTTTCACAATGTCGTTGACCAGCGCAGCAACGGTGTTGGACTTCCCCCCACCCGTGACGGAGAGAATGGCGAAGTGCCTGAGAACGAGCTGCTTTATATCGAGGGAAACGGAGATGTCTGGACGTGCGATCATCCTGCCCAGCTCAACTCCTCTATCGCACTTGAAGAGGGACGAAAGCACATCGTCATCAGCAAGAAACACCTCTGAGTTTGGCTTGATGGGTGTGCGGTTTGGATAGACCTCTCCATCCCTAACAACTCCTATTACTGTAGCAGTCGCCACTATAACGTCGTTCTTCTCTATCAACCTCCTTGAGAAGTCGAGGTTCTTAACCAGATACTCAAAGCTGAATCCCTCGTCGAGAATCATGCGGTTGAAGTTTGAAATCTCTCTCACGATCCCTATTACCTCCTCCCCATCTCTGTTTATCGCCGTAACGTACTCCCCGAATTTTGGAATCGCCGAAGGGTTGACCGCGAAGCTAAAATCCGTAATCGAAGACTTTCCCATCACCAGGCCGACATTCTGCACGTTACTACTTGAACGAAACAAAATAAAATCTTTGTCTTCAAAGCCCCAATTGAGCTTTTAGTGAATTACTTTTTTGGATTATATTTTCGCAAAATCTGAAAAATTGAATGGCTTCAGAACCTGAGAATAAATACTTATTTAATTTCGTAAAAAGCGAAAAGTTTTAAAAGGCTGAAAAAATAGTTTAAGATGGTGACAGAATGGAGGTCCCGGAGTTCATCAAAAACAAGTACTGGCTTGAAAGGGCCTGGATTGAGGGTGTTCCGGCGGATGTCGAAATTCCGGAAAAGCCCCTTTACGAAGTAATTGACGAAGCCTGCCAGAAATACGCGGATAGGACTGCCATAATCTTCTACGGTGCTGAAATCAAGTACGGTCAGCTTAAGGAGTACACGGACAGGTTTGCCACATCCCTTGCAAAAATGGGGATAAAGAAGGGGGATGTGGTGGCAATCTACTCCCCAAACTGCCCGCAGTTCGTCATCGCCTACTACGGGGCAATGAAGGCCGGTGCAACGGTCACGGCCCTCTCCCCCCTCTTCGCACCGAGGGAGGTTGAGTACCAGCTGAACGACAGCGGGGCGAAGGTGCTTGTCACCGTTGAGCAGCTTTATCCGAACTTCGATGCTGTTAGGGAGAACACAGGCGTGGAGGAGGTGCTAGTTGCGAACATTGCCGGGGGAGAGGCGAAGGTCGAGGGGAAGTTCAGGGACTTCAGGGAGATGCTCGCCTCACCACCTGAACCGCCGGAAGTGAGCTGGAACGTTAAGGATGACGTTGCGGTTTTGCAGTACACCGGTGGAACCACAGGCCTGCCGAAGGCGGCGATGCTCACACACTACGATGTCGTGGCGAACATGTACGAGCTCATCCCATTCACCGACCTGATAAGAGGCTGGCTGAAGTCGCACAAAGTGATCAGGGAGGAGGGGGATTACGTCATTGTCGACCTTGACGGGAAGGAGTACAGGACGTTTAGGGACTACTACTACAACGACTACTCCCCGAGAGTCGCGATACTTCCATGGTATCACATCTACGGCCAGACGGTTGACCTCAACACAGGTTTGGCGACAGGAGACATCCTCGTCGTTTTCGCCCAGTTCGAGCCGGAAAAGATACTGGAGGCTATTGAAAGGTACAGGGTTGCGACCTTCATGGGTGCTCCCGCAATATTCGTCTTTCTTGCGAACAATCCCGACTTGCTGAAGAGGTACGATTTGACCTCCCTGCTTTACGTTAACAACGGAGCTGGCCCGGTTCCGCCGGAAATCATCGAAAAGTGGGATGAGCTTCTCAAGGATGCGGGAAGGGGGATTCTTGTTGAGGGCTACGGACTGAGCGAGGCCTCGCCGGTGACCCACACCACGGTTGGCCCGCCGTTCAGGAAGAGAAAGATTGGCTCTGTTGGCCCGCCCATTCCCAACACCTACGCTGCTATCATCAATCCGGAAACCATGGAGTTTCTGCCGATTGGTGAGGAAGGGGAGCTTGTGATAGCCGGCCCTCAGGTCATGAAGGGATACTGGAACAGGCCGAGAGAGACAGAGGACGTCTTCTTTGAGGCCGGCGGAATGAAGTGGCTCAGGACTGGAGATATAGCGAAGATGGATGAAGATGGATACTTCTACATCGTTGACAGGCTGAAGGACATCATCAAGTACAAGGGGCACAGCGTCTATCCGAGAGAGATTGAGGACATTATGTACGAGCATCCAGCAATCAAGGAGGTCTGCGTCATCGGTCTGCCAGATGAGGTTGCCGGAGAGACGATCAAGGCCTTCGTCGTCCTTCATGAGGATTACAGGGGGAAGATTACGGAGCAGGACATCATCAACTGGTGCAAGGAGAGAATGGCGGCCTACAAGTACCCGAGAATTGTTGAATTCAGGGATGAGCTCCCCAAGTCCGCTGCTGGGAAGTATTTGAGGAGAATTTTGAGAGAGGAGGAATTGAAAAAGAGGAGGTGATTTCGTGGAAGAAGTGTATATTGTAGAGTATGCAAGAACGCCCTTTTCGAGAAGCAGGCCGAAGAAGCCCGAAAGGGACGTGTTCCACAAGATTAGAGGAGACGAGCTAATGGCGTTGGTTCTGGAAAAGCTGCCTGAGAGGGCGGGGATTGAGAAGAAGGAAGTTGGGAGGATTTTACTCGGATGCGCCTTTCCGGTGTCGGAGAACTGGCCTTACGGAGGGAAGATGGCGTCGCTGCTGGCAAAGTACCCTCCCGAAACCTCAGCAAGCCACGTGGACATGCAGTGCGGGTCGTCCCTTGCAACAACCGCCTACGCGTATCTGGAAATTGCAAGCGGAAACGAGGACATGATGATTTCCGGCGGTTACGAGCACATGACGAGGGTACATATGGGTGCCGACAATCCGCACGTTGACCGCCATCCGAAGTTGCTCACGGAGGAGTACAAGGAGTACAGAATGGACATCGGGTTTGTCATGGGCTTGACTGCGGAAACGCTCTTTGAGATGGCGGGCTACCTAACCAAAGAGGACCTCGACAGGTGGTCTCTGAGGAGCCACCAGCTTGCAGCCAAGGCCCTCAAAGATGGATACTTCAAGGGGGAGATAATCCCCGTTGAAGCCCCGCAGGCTGATGGTAGTGTGATAACCGTGGATTCGGATCAGTCAATAAGGCCAGACACGTCCCTTGAGCAGATAGCCTCTCTGCCACCAGCCTTTAAGCCTGGAGGGGTGATTACAGCCGGAAACTCCTCTCCTCTCAACGCCGGAGCTTCAGGCCTGCTGCTTGCCTCTAAAAAGAAGGTTCAGGAGCTTGGACTTGAGCCAATCGCCAAAATCATCGGATACGGCACAGCGGGAGTGCCTCCTTACATAATGGGAGCAGGGCCGGTTCCCGCAAGCAGAAAGGCTCTGGAAAAAACTGGCTTGAAGGTGAGCGACATAGACTACTGGGAGATTAACGAGGCCTTTGCGATAGTCCCGCTTTACGCCATCCACGAGCTCGGAATTGAGCCGGAGAGGGTGAATATACATGGTGGTGCAGTTGCCATCGGTCATCCTCTGGCAGCGAGCGGTGCGAGGCTGATTGGCACGCTGGCAAGAATCCTTCAGGAGAACAATGGCGATTACGGCGTGGCAACCGCCTGCGTCGGCGGCGGACAGGGCGCGGCGGTTGTAATTGAGAGAGTTTAATTTTTTTAAAAAATATTTTTAAAAATTAATTGTGTTGGTGATGTTATGAGAACATCGGAGGAATACAGGCAGGATTTGTATAAGCTGAAGCCGAATGTTTATGTTAGAGGAAAGAAAGTGAGAAGGGATTCACCCGAAGTGAGTGGAGGAATCAATGTCATTTCCAAAACATTCGACCTCGTAGAGCATCCAGACTACAAGGATTTTCTGACCACAAAGTCCCACATTTCCGGAAAGAGAATCAACCGCTTCACCCACATAAATCAATCTGCGGAGGATTTGCTAAAAAAGCAGCTAATGACCAGAAAGCTCTGCAGGCTCGTTGGGGGTTGCATCCAGCGCTGTATGGGTTGTGATGCTATAAACGGCCTCTCCGTCGCAACCTTTGCAGCAGACACGGAGCACGGAACCGACTATCACAAAAGGTTTCTTGAGTACGTAAAGGAGTTTCAGGAGAGGGATCTTGTTGCTGCCTGCGCCCAGACGGACGTGAAGGGGGACAGAAGCAAGAGACCCCACCAGCAGGACGACCCGGACATGTACGTGAGAGTTGTGGAGAGGAGGAGCGATGGAATTGTTGTGAGGGGAGCGAAGAACTGCATAACCATGGCTGCTGTGGCGGATGAGATAATTGTTGTACCAACGAGAGCGATGACCCCTGAGGATAAGGACTACAGCGTGGCCTTCGCAGTTCCAGCAGATACTGAAGGCGTGAAGATTGTCGCAAGGACGAGCAAACTGAGAGCACCTGAAGGTCTGAAGATGCCGCAGGGGGAGATAGGGGACGACGAGAACATGATAATCTTCGACGATGTGTTTGTGCCGTGGGATAGAGTGTTTTTATGCGGAGAAAACAAGTACGCTACGCTTGCAGCACACCTCTTTGCCCTCTTCCACAGACACAGCTACACGGGCTGCAAGCCCGCCACCACGGACATGATAATGGGCTTTGGCGCTTTAATTGCAGAGTACAATGGGGTTTACGAGAAGCACAACATTAGAGAAAAGCTGGTTGAGCTTGCTGCAACTGCAGAACTTGTGTTTGCTGCTGGAGTAGCAGCAGCACACTACGGTCAGAAATCCCCTGCAGGAACCTTTATTCCCAATGAAGTTTACGCCAACGTTGGAAGGAGGCATGCGGGCCTGAACTACTACAAGGAGCTTGAAATTCTTGCAGAGCTTTCTGGTGGGTTGCCTGCTGCACTGCCCTTTGCCGAAGACTTCCTGAGCGAGGAGGTGGGCCCGTACATCAGAAAGTACATCAAGAGAAGGGCTGACGTTCCGGCGGAGCATGTGTACCGCTGCCTGTTCGGAATATCCAACATCCTCTGCTCCTCCCTCGGAGGTGTTCAGGCGGTTGCAGGAGTTCACGGTGGAGGCTCGCCGGTGATGGAAGAAATTGCAATATGGAGGAGCTACGACTTCGAGAAGAAAAAGGACATCGCAAAGTACCTTTCTGGCATAAGCGAGGAGCTTCCGAGAGATTGATTTTTTGAATTTTTTACATCATTCAAAAAACAAAAGGGAAAATTTACTGGAGGGGATGCTTCCTCACCGCTCCAAGCCTCGAGGGCACTTTGCCCAGCAAAGACCTCCCTATTATCTCCATCTCTATTTCCCTTGTACCCTCGTAGATCTCCAGAATTCTAACGTCCCTGTACATCCTGCTTATGTGCTGCTCTCCCATAAATCC
>LDZQ01000383.1_pt1 | contig 44121 bp, 44 predicted proteins | sample 615361 | NCBI WGS metagenome assembly LDZQ01 (sample SAMN03408297, study PRJNA278302) | terrestrial metagenome | isolation source: oil reservoir sample I2 | place: USA: Alaska, North Slope, Ivishak formation | collected 2013 | reverse complement strand
GGTTCACTCCTCTGGAATAGGTGGATTGAAAGCAAGGTTGAGGAACAGCCTTGCAACACCTATCCCTGTGGGGAGATTTGAACCCACTACTCAAGAGTGCTTCATCTGTGGTAAAAAGCACCGTTTATCTCTTTCTGACAGGGTTATTCAATGTGAATGCGGATGGCGTCAAGACAGAGATCTCAATGCGGCTTTGGTCATCTTGAAAAAAGGGCTTGGCCTGAGCCCAAATCAGGCCGTAGGGCTGGACCGGCCCGAACTAACGCCCCTGGAGAGGAAAGCCTCTGCACGGATACTGGGAAGCAATCCCTATATTCGTGTAAGCTTCCTCATTGAAGGGGGAAGCCCACTACTTCAGTAGTGGGAGGAGGTCACAATCGCCCAAGCATGGTTCTTGCGCGGACTCCAGGAAAAACCTGTGACGTAGTATGCCTTGTACCCGAGCGCCTGTGCGAGCCGACAGACTGCAAGCGCGAAATCGTCGCAGTCTCCTCCGCCTCTTCGAACAAAGCTTGGAAGATCGTGCTGGATTTGACACTCCCAATCCCCTGAAGGGGATGGGATTCTTAGCAGCTCTTTTCAGGCTGCCTTCCATGGAGCATTTCATCTTCCTTTTGCATCATCATCTTTTTTCACTATCTCCGGCACAGCTTGAATCGCCGGATCCACTCTCTGTGAAACAAACTGTGGATCTGCTCGAACGACTAAATCTGGTATCACTCCTCTTTTATCGTCAAAACCTCCACAACGAACGAAGTATTTGAAGGATACACCGAGCCGTAGCTTTGTATTTGGTAAAGTCAGAGGTAAGACATCACCGTAACTTGATGCGAGTCCTCCTGTTTCTTCACCCACTATCGTGGCGATCTTTAGGTCTTTTATCATAGCAGCAAAATCGCTAGCCGCTGAAAAAGTCTGTGGTCCAACCAACAAAAAGAGGTTCCCGTTAAACAACAGATCGTTCTTTTTTGGTTTCTTTAGACTGTTTCTGTAAACAATTGTTTCTTGCTTCAGCACCTTGATTCTAAAAAGCAACAACGGATCGAAGATCTTCAATTTCTTGATCGCATCGTCTGAATATTTCACGTGCACTTCCGCGTAAACCCTGTACGGTTCATCACTTACAAATGAGTAAAGATATTCCGCAATTTTTGAGTCCCCACCGCCGTTTCCCCTGAGATCTATTATTAAGTTCTGGATGCCTTCTTTCTTCACACGCTCAAAAGCTTCCTTTATAAACTGTTTAAGATCTCTCTCGTAGGACGAACCAAAGGTATCGATTCTCAAGATTGCCGTGTCCTCCTCAATTGTTGAAAAATCCCACAACTTTTCGTTCGAGAGATTCAGTTGATCTCTGCGGGTTTTATATTCTTCAAAGCTCACCGGGGCAAGCTCTATCTTCTGTTGTACACCTTGGTCTGTCAAATATTCGACTTCAAAACTTTGTGGCTCTTTGAAGATGACCCAGCAATATTGATGAAACAGCTTTGAAGCCTTAACGTAGGCAAAGGAGACTCTTTCATAACTGATCATTCTGAGGATTTCGTCTTTCAACTTTTCTGCGGAGATGCCGTTCAAAAACATCAGAAGACCTGGTTCCTTGATCTTACCCTCGACATCTGCCAATACAAAGATTCCTTCGTCGGCAAAGGAAACGAAGATAGGCGCAACTTTACCGTTTGCACTGAGATACTCATAGAATTGATCGGTGATAGATAAATATGTGTGCCCGTCCTTAAACAGGGCAACAAATTCAGAGAGTAATTTGAAAGCCTCGCGAAGTTCCCAGTACTGTTGGGTACTGAGACGCGATTTCAGTTTGGAAAACTCCTCTTCCGCCTCCAGCTTAGAAAGCGTATGAAATATGTTTGGGTGGACATCCCTCAATTTCTGGTAAACAAATTCGGCATCTTGCAAAACCTCGTCAGCAGATAACATCTGCGCAATCGCACAACCACCGATTAATATGAGCAAAAGTATCATAGCTTTCATTCGAATACTCACCGTCCATTCTCAGCTTACTTTATCATATCATTCACGCAGCACAGTTATCTTTTCTCCTGGTATTGGACTTCCTCGATGACTTGACCCGGATCAAAGAAATCTGACTCGGTTGCGAAGGCCTTGATCTTTCTCGCCGGTGGGGTATAATCTGATACGTGGAAAAGCTATGTGGTCTTGATGGAGACATCCTGGCGCAGGCCAGACAATAACGAGATCAGCATCTTCCAGGGTCAGGGTCCTGGCTGGTTATGTTAGAATACATACCGTCACAGAGAGCTTTAGCTTCTTGACGGGAACGGTTCGGAGAGGTGGCCGAGTGGTCGAAGGCGCTTGCCTGCTAAGCAAGTGTGGAGGTATTCCTCCACCGAGGGTTCGAATCCCTCCCTCTCCGCCAGCGCGTGCCCGTAGCTCAGCTGGATAGAGCGCCAGACTGCGGATCTGGAGGCCGGGAGTTCAAATCTCCCCGGGCACGCCAGATTCGAAGAAACCGCCTCAAAGAATTTTTCCTGCCATCACGTACTCGATCACACGAGAACCATGCCACAAATCTCAGCCGCTCCTGGCCCAGGGTCTCTGTATTCCTCCCTCCTCCAACATTCTCGCAACGGTGTGTCTGAAACCTTTTGTTGAAACCTTTACTGGTTCGTGCTTCGTTATGGCGAGTGCAACGGCACAACCCGCCACGATGGTTTTCTCTCTTCCAGCTGGTATGACGTTCCAGCCACGTACCTGCTCGAAGCTGTTTCCTCTGAGCCGCTCGATCACTGCCTCGACATCGCTCCAATTCAGGACGAACCCTTCGACCGCTTTCAGGTCCCACTTTCCTCTTTTCATCGAAGCGATCGCAACGAAAGATCCTCCGACACCAACAGGATTCGTAAAGGAAGGTAGCATGCTTTCCACGTGTTTCACGGCTTCTTCAAACTGTCGGATCTCCGGGAGTGATAGATCGAAAAGTCTGTTGAGCACGTGCGTTCCGAGTGGAAGACTCATGAACCAATCTTTTCTCACCACCTCGAGACTCCCACCACCCAGATCGAACACGGTAATGCTTTTCTCGAAGCTCGGATCCACACTCATGTAGGTAAAGTAAGCTTCGTCCTCTTCAGAAAGTATTTCTCCCTTCAAACGGAACTGGCGAACGATTCTTTCAAACAAATGTGGCCTTTCTCGAAAGATGGCTGTGCCGAAAACGTGAATGGGCACGTTTTGAACTTTGGTTTTGATCTGAGAAATCACCTGGCTCGCCACTTCGAATGCCTCATCTTCGTCCTCAATTGATTTCAGACCGACTTCGTAAACCTCTTCCAGCAGCGTTTCACCCTCGTGCTGCAGCAAAAGTATGAACGAGTTCGAGCCCATATCGACCACCGCCACCACGTTGATCACCTCGCAAAGCTTCGACAACAGATACCATATCACGCCAGCTTCGTCCAATATCGTTCTGATAGAAAATCTCTTCAGGAACAAGCCTTTCGACATGAAGCCATAGATTCAGACGTGAGATGGACTTCGTTCGATACACTGGTGCAATCTCTCCAGGGACCTTCTTCTGTTAGGAGTTCTCTGAGCCTTCAAAGAAAAATTTGTCGGGAGGATCTATTCTGGCAGAGGCGCAGAAGAAAAAGAAAAAATTCGCGGCGTTTATGAAGGCGTTCGCAATAATTCTTTTCCTGGGCTTTACCATCTTGGTGTACGGTTATTTTGCCTTCGAGTTTCAAAGGCTTCAGGGTCTCGGTGTGAAACCGATCGAAGACTGGAGAAGCTACATTTCTTTCCTGCTCTCAAAGATACCCTACGTGAACAGGTACATCAAGTACGAGCCTCTGCAGATGCTTTTTCCCTCTGAATACTTTGAAAGGATGGCGAGCGCCACAACAAAGAGAGTACAGCAGCTGTTGCAACAGCTGAACCAGGAAAGGGAAGAGCTTGAAAGAGAAAAACAGCTGATCGAGGCACAAAGAAAGATGGTTCTTGACCTGAGAAAGACGTGGGAAGAAAAGAACCTGCAACTGGAAGCGGCACTCAGGAAGATTCAGGTTCCGGAAGACGTCGAGAAGGTCTCTCAGACCATCGCGAGCGCCGATCCGGCAGCCATAGCGTCGGTCCTCGCGAGCGAGAAGTACTCGGTCGAGTCCATCGCCATGGCTCTTTCGAAACTGGATGCAACGACTCGCGCAGATGTGATTTCAGAACTCGGAAAACTGAACCCGAACAAGGCTGCCGAGGTTATGAACAACATCGCGAGCTTCGAGCTGGTGAATAAGAGTCTATCCGAACTGAACAAAGAGCTACAAGAAAAACAGAGCTACATCAACGCACAGCTTTCTTCGCTCATCGAGGCAAACGTGGTTCAGACTGTGTCCATCGAGTTTCTCAGGCGTATGAATGATGAGGAGATCCTGAACATGATCGATTCGCTGTCTCTGGACGAAAACGCCGTGCTGGTTCTCTTTTCCAAACTTGAGCCTGAACGAACCAGAGAGATCATGAAAAAACTCAAAGACCGCAACGAGCGTCTGTTCCAGAAACTTGTGCTCCGGGGGGTGAGTCTATAAAACCTCAACCGGTGAACGAACAGAACCAGCTGACCGTAGAGACACACAACTTTGTCAGGAAGGGATCCATCTCGTTCGCAGAAGTTTTGAAGCTGGTACAGCAAAAAATACTCAACCAGCAAGCTGAAGGCTTCGTCACGCTACAGAAAGCTTCGAGCACGCAGGGTTCCACTCAAAACGTGACCCAGCCTGCACAAAACATCAGGAAAACTTCGCACGAAGGTTTCAGCACGCTCAACGTTGAGCAGAAAGTCGACGACAAATTCATCACCGAAGAAAAAACACACAATGGTTCACAACTTTCATCGAAAATGACCGTGAAAAATCTTCCTGTGACCGAAGCTTCTGAAGAAAAATCGAATCAATCCGACCCTCAACCTGAAAAGGACCTCACCACGGATCGACCCAGCCCAATCGATGTGAAAGCCTCTGTGCAACAAAAGAGTGAGCCGAAGCAAACCACTTCCACCAGCATGGACGACCAGACCGCTCAACCCACAAAAAGTCAAAAAGTTGAACCTAAGGTGCAAGAACCTGCAGTGAATCAGGATGCATCGAACACCGTGTTTTTGAAACAATCAACACAGGATGAACAGACCCAACGCGCCACCGAAACTGTGCGCGCTCAGAACATCAATCAAAGAAAACAAATCCAGCAGTCCAAACGGAACCAGAATACGTTGAACGCCTCGTTTGCGAAGCAAGCCGACCAGACCAGGCAGATCCAGCAGGTAAGTGAACCGAAACGCGCTCAAAGCGTTGACCAGGCAATGCAGCAAACCAGACAGAGCCAGGATGTCCTGAACGTTGTTCCGTTCAGACAATCACAAAGAAGCGAACAAACAGTCTCTAAAAGCGAAGGGCAAAACAGGAGAGAAAACCTCGTTGAGTCCGTGCGACGAAACGTAACAGACCCGAACACGAACCTTTCGCAGATCGTGTCGAACTTCAAACCTCAATATCAAAAGAACCAGAACGTTGCAAGGGCCGAAGAATTCACTCGATCTCAAGATTTCCAGATTCCGCAAGCCTCACAGGTTCAGTTCAGCAAAGGCTCGCTGAAAAATGTTGAAATTTCTCAGAAATTCGAAGCGAAACAGCTTCAGTCTTTGAAGAGAGAATTCGTTCAGGAAAAATCGAATCCGAGCGTTTCAAAGATTCCGCAATTCAACGCTGACGTCATCGAGTCACAAGCCAGCACGATCGCCCGTCAGAAGATGACGCTGGTCGCACAGCAGGTGGAGATCAAAGCAAACAACACAAAGAACAGTGAAGAAGTTGCAACCAGAAGCGTCTCGACGTCTGAAACAGCGAGCCAGCCATCGATTGTTCTGAACGCCACGCAGGTGAAAGTCATTTTAGACAACCTTTCTCGCTACGTCAAGGAAGTCAGCAGCGAAACGACGCAGTTCAAACACTTGAAAAGAGAGATGCCAGAAACGATCAAGGTGAGAGAACCCATAAAGATAGAAACCTTCAAACTGACGGTGGCTAAGGAGATCAAGCAGATCGAACAGGAACCGCTCCAGCAAAGGAACGAAAAGTTCGAAACGACAGAACAACTTAAAGAGACCATGAACCACAGGCTTGCCAGGAAAGCTTATGAACAGGAACAACCAGCCATTCAACATGTCAGGATCGAGCAGAACAGTGTCGATGAAGTTGTCGTAAGGGTGGAACAAGAGCAGAGAGCTCAGAATCTACAGACGATCGTTGAGACCGTTCGACAGATGAGAGAAACACTCACCGAAAGAGCAGAAGTCCAGCTCTCACCCCCCTCGCTTGGAAAGCTCGAGATAGAGCTCGTGAAACAGCAGGACAGACTGACGATCCTCATGAGAGTCTCCACACCAGAAGCCAAACAGATGATAGAGAACAGTTCCAGGGAGCTGGCCTCAAGGCTTTCGAGTTTGGGCTTCAAGGTCGAACAGATCGAAGTGAGGATGAACCCGAAAATCGAGCAAGAGCACACGAACGAGGAGAGAGAAGATAACCAGCAGTTTACGCAGCATCAACAGCAGCATCGAAGAAAAGAACAGGAGGGTGATGAAGATGATCAACGCGATTGATCCTTATTCGAGTCTCTACGTCTCCTCCCAGAGAAATGCGAGCAAAGAACTCGACAAAAACGCGTTCTTGCTCCTGCTCGTCACGCAGCTGAAGAACCAGAACCCTTTGGAACCCATGGAGAACAGAGAATTCATAGCCCAGCTCACACAGTTTTCAACGCTCGAACAGATCACGAACATGACCAAGTCCATCCAAGATTTCTTGAAGCTCCAACAAGGATCATTACAGGCCCAAGCAGCTTCGCTGATAGGAAAACACGTGGTCGTCCAGTCGAACCAGATCACCGTTGCCAACCAGCAGGCAGAGAGCATCGTGTTCGATCTCGACGAGAGAGCGCCGGTGGTCGTGAGGATCTACGATTCGAATGGCAATCTGGTCAAACAGGCAACGAGTGGAATTCTCGATGCGGGAACTCATGCCTACGTGTGGGACGCGAGAAACGATTCGGGCCTTCCCGTCGCGGACGGAACTTACACCTATACTGTCAGCAAGATCACTGAAAGCGGTGAAGTGTTGATCGGAGGCGTTCAGGCCGGCGTGGTAGAGTCCGTGAAATTCAAGAACAACCAGATCTACGTTTACGTGGACGGAAGAGAGTATCCTCTGACTTCCGTAATCGAGATCTCACAGGAGGGGTGAGACATCATGATGCGCTCGATGTTCAGCGGTGTTTCGGGAATGAGGAACTTCCAATACGAACTGGACGTGATAGGCAACAACATCTCCAACGTGAACACGGTGGGTTTCAAAGGTTCACGTGTTACCTTTCAAACTGCTCTACTCCAGACGCTCAAAGCCGCACGCGCCCCACAGAACAACCTTGGAGGTACGAATCCGATCCAGATAGGCCTCGGTTCACAGCTCGCCACGGTGGACAAAATCATGACTCAAGGTTCTTTCCAGAACACCGGTAGAAAACTCGATCTGGCGATTCAGGGTGATGGCTTCTTCGTGCTCAGCGACGGACAGGGTTACTACTACACTCGCGCCGGTGCGCTGGATGTGGACATGAACGGAACGCTCATTCATTCTTCCACGGGTATGAAGGTGCAGGGCTGGACCGCCGTTCAGGATCCAACAACGGGCCAGCGCTACATAGACACGAACCAGCCGATCGGAGACATCGTCATAAGCGCCGGAATGACCATGCCAGCGAACGCCACGACCTTGGCGAGGATGGAGGGCAATTTGAACTCTGCTTCGGGCATACTTCCCTTTTCCATAACTGTCACCGACGAGAATGGTCAGCAACACACCGTGAGGTTCGTGTTTTCAAAAACAGCGGCCGACTTCGCAACACAGAACGGACCTTTCACGGAGAATCAGAGCTACACATGGACGGCGTACGATGAGGGCAACAAAGTCGTTGGTGCTGGATATGTTGTCGTGAACCAGTTCGGAAGGGTGGTGGAATCGAGTAGTCTCGACCCTGCTTTCACAGGGTCAGTGACAGCTCAGCAGGATGAAATCGCTGTGAGCAATATAAAGAACGGGACATACCACGTCGTGGTGACTGACAGCACTGGAGCTGTAATCTACGAAGGTGAACAGACGGCGAGCGGCGGAAACCTCACGGTAAACGATCCTGATATAGTGAACGATGAGGAGTACAACGTGTACCTTTATTTCAGGTGGAACACGCAAAACGTTCAACCAACCACTGATGGTGAGATCACGCAAATAGACATCGTGTCGCCAGACGATATTCCCCCTAACGGTTCTTACAGAGTCAGGGTCATAGATACAAGTGGTCAGGTCGTATATGAAGGAACTGTTGTTGTCAGCAATCAGGAGTTCACGATATCAGATCCAGACATACAAGCTGGGCAGCAATACACAGTTGAATTCATAGCATTGGGCACTGAAGAGGTCTCAGTTGCTCCGGGCGCCTCCATTTCCATTCCATCCTCTGGTGAGCTGAGGTTCTACGAATCTGACAGTCCTTCCAACTTCGTTGTGGCGAACTTCGAAAGTCCAAGGTATGTAACTGCAGTCGAGGTCTACGACACGCTCGGAAATCCTTATTCTCTCTACATCGAATTCATCAGGCTCGGACAGTACGAAGACATGAACAACGCCTGGATATGGAGAGTCTATACGGCGAGCGGTGAACCGATAATTTACATTGATGCGAACAACGGTACAGATTACGTTGGTGGCATAATCGACTTCAACGAGTCTGGTCGTATGACAAGCATGTACGGCATCAGCTGGGATGGAACGAACTTCACAGTGGGCGATGTTGAACTTCGCACGATACAGTTCGACGCTTCCCACATGGGTGATGGCGTTGTGACGATTGATCTGGATCTGACATCACTCACGCAATTTTCGGGCGCCAACAGCGCCACGTTCACCTATCAGAATGGAAACGCTCTCGGAACACTACAGTCCTTCGCTATTAACGAGGCTGGACAAATCATTGGGACCTTCAGCAACGGATTGACGGACCTGCTGGGTCAGGTGGCGCTTGCCATATTCAACAACCCCGCAGGCCTCACGGAGACAGGTAACTCTCTTTATGTGCCTTCCGCGAACAGCGGTCTTCCACAGATAGGTGCCGCGGGAACCGGCGGAAGGGGCACACTCATTCCCGGTGCACTGGAGATGTCGAACGTTGACCTGGCCGAGGAGTTCACAAGGATGATCATCGCCCAGAGAGGCTTTCAGGCGAACGCGAGGGTCATAACAACCGCCGACACGATCCTTGGAGAACTGGTCGCGCTGAGAAGATAAGGTGATGTCGAATGATCTGGCTGACGCGCCTTAGAGGACAGAAGTTCGTGCTCAACGCTGAGATGATAGAAACCGTTGAAGCTTTACCGGACACGACCATAACCCTGTTCAACGGTAAGAAATACATCGTTCAAGAAAGCGTCGAGGAAGTCATCCGACGGGTGATAGAATACAAGAGACAGGCTTACCCGGTGTTCGATTTGCTCAAATACATCCCTCGCGAAGGGGAGGGATGATGCGTGGACATATCGACGATTCTCGGCGTCTTGATGGCTTTCGGCATGATATTCTTTGGGATATTCATCGGTAAATCTGCACCGAGTGCGTTCCTGGATCTGCCGTCCGTCTTCATAACCATCGGTGGCGCGTTGGCCTCCACGATTGCCTCTCACCCCAAAGAGAGGAGCTTTCGCATCTTAGGCGTCATCATGTCCACTTTCAAAGAGCCCAAGATCGACAACATCGGGTTGGTGAGAACGCTCGTTTCTTTTTCCGAGAAAGCGAGAAGGGAAGGTTTGCTTTCTCTGGAAGAGAATCTGAACGAGATCGAAGATCCGTTCATGAAGAAGGCCCTGCAGCTGGTCATAGACGGGACAGATCCGGAACTGTTGAAGAGCATGATGGAAGCCGAGATGGATTTAATTGAAGAAGACCTCATGGCGAACAAGGCCATGATGGATTCGGCCGGCGCTTTCGCACCAGCCTATGGAATGATAGGAACACTGATCGGCCTTATAGGCATGTTGAGAACTTTGAACAACCCCGAGACCATAGGTCCGAACATGTCCGTCGCTCTCGTCACCACCTTTTACGGTTCGATCCTCTCGAACGCCGTCTTCCTACCCATGGGGGAGAAACTCGGAAGGAGGGCCATAAAGATCTTGAGGCAGAAACAAATGATCCTCGAGGGAGTGCTCTCCATTCAGGCTGGAGAAAACCCGAGAGTTCTTGAAGAAAAGCTCAAGTCCTTCCTCACAGCAGAGGAGAAGGCCGCGTATGATGCCGCCCTCGGCAGGGAGGCCGCCTGATGCCTCGAAAGAAAAGAAGTTACGAGGCGCCGAAGGCAAGCTGGCTCACCACTTACGGTGATATGGTGACCCTGCTGCTCACCTTCTTCGTGCTTCTGTTCTCGATGTCCACGATAAGTCCTGGAAAGTTTCAACAGGTTGTTGTGGGTTTGAGATCGGCACTCACCGGTTTGCCACCGAGCGTTCTCACCGGTGGGAAGAGTCTGGCGGAAGAACCACTGATTACATCAAAGCGCGGCGTTTACGAAGAACTCATGAGGATCGCCGAAGAGTACAAGGGCAAGATCACCATTCAGGAGAGGGACGAAGGAACGGTCATAATAATGCAGGACATGGCGTTCTTCGAACCGGCGAGTGCGAAGCTCACCGTCGAAGCAAAGCAATTGCTCGGAAGGATAGGCACCATAGTGATCGAGCACACCATGAACGTGATCAACGTTTTCGGATACGCGGACGATCGACCCGTTCCAGCGGATTCCATCTATGCTTCGAACTGGCATCTGAGCAGCGCGAGGGCTGCGAGTGTTATACAATTCTTTACGGACGAGTTGAAGCGTCGCAGGTCCATCGAGAGGCTCGCCGACGTCAGGGCTGGAAGGTTCGATCCGGACTACTTCTACGATCCTCAGCGTTTCTATCCTATAGGCATGGGAGATTGGCCGATAAAAAAAGAGATAGAAGCCCTTCAAAAAGAGATCGAGATCGAGAGGAATCTGGTCCTGGAACGTTTCAAAGCCGGGGAAATATCTGCAGCGGAGTACACAGCTTCGTTGAACGAACTTGACAGACGCTATGAGAACCGGTTGAACCAGTTGAGGAACGTTTACCGCAGGATAGACATACTCATAAAGAGAGAACGAGCGAAGTAGGTGATCTGAAATGGCGGATGAAGAGGTTAAGGAAGTTAAAAAGAAGGGAATCGGCGGTTTGCTGACGTCGATAATCGTGCCGGCGATCGTCGCGGTGGGGGCAACTATCGCTACGATCATGCTGCTGGGTTCGAACCTGACACAGCCGAAGCAACAACAAGCAACACAGCCTGCACCCACGGAGATCAAGGCGGTCGTCATTCAACCGGGCACATACACTACCTTCATGCTGAAGGGTGGAAAAGAAGTTGCCGTTATAGAGTCTCTGACGCTCACGGTGGCGAGCGATGCGTGCCGTGCAGCGATCGGCGAGCGAAGGGACATGATCATGGATGGGCTCATGCTCATTTTCTTGAGCAAAGAAAGATCTGAACTCAACACGGCTGCAGGTATAGAACTGCTCAAGAAGCAGATACGCGCGATGGTGAACGAAGTTACCGGATTCACCGGTGAAAGAGAAAGGCTCGGGGTTACAGGGGTGTACCTGTACATAAAGGCTATCAGCTCCGTCGAATGAGAGGTGATGGAGCTTGTCCGATGTGCTCAGCCAGGATGAAATAGACAGACTGTTGCAGGCGCTGAAGTCTGGCGAGCTTTCGGCTGAAGAGATCAAACAAGAAGAAAAAAAAGTAAAGCTGTACGATTTCAGGAGGCCGAGCAAGTTCTCGAAAGAACACGTCCGCGTGTTTGACATGATACATGAAAACTTCGCCCGGTCCGTCTCGACGTACCTTTCCGGTAGAGTCAGAACTTTCGTGAGCATAAATCTGGCGAGCATAGACCAGATCACTTACGAAGAATTCATAAGATCTCTTCCAGCGCCAGCCTTCATAGTTGTTTTCTCGGCTCCCGAGTTCATGGGAAACGCCATACTGGAAATGAACCTCGAGCTGTTTTACACGATCCTCGACCTGATACTCGGTGGACCCGGTGTTCCAAACATCAAGAGATCACCGTCGGAAATAGAAATAAGCATCATGAGAAAAGAGTTGATGAACATCCTTTCAAACCTGTCACAGGCGTGGAGCGATGTTTTCAGCTTCTCACCGACGATAGAGAGCATCGAGAACAATCCGCAGTTCGTCCAGATAGCGCCACCGAGCGAGATGGTGCTGCTCGTTTCGCTCTTCCTCACGGTTGGCAAGACGGAGGGCTTCATGAACATATGCTGGCCTTCGTCTCTGATGGAACCGTTCATGGACCGACTGAGTTCAAGAAACTGGTTCAAGGTGGTGAAAAAGGAACAGACCTCCGAAAAGATCCAGCAGGATTTGGTCGCAAACTTGAACCAGATGAAAATCGTTCTCAGCGCGGTGCTCGGTGAAGCTGTCTTGACGGTGAGGGAGATCCTGGAACTGGAAGTGGGGGACGTGATCAGGTTGAAATCGCACAAAGACGAAGACATCACCGTACACGTTCAAGGCAAGGCCAAGTTTCTGGCGAGACCCGGCACTTACAAAGGCTACAGGGCCGTGAAGATCACCAAGATCGTTGAACCGGAGGTGAAAGAATGAGCGACTTCCTCTCTCAAGATGAACTTGATGCGTTGTTGAAAAGCTTTTCAGAAGCTTTGCCCGAGGAAGATAAGAAGATGATAGAAGCCATCGTTACGCTCATCATGGATCCGGCTTCTTCTGCCCTCGGCATGATTGTCGGTAGAGAAACCCGTATAAAGCCTGCTCAGATAATACAGACGTCTTTGAAGGACTTCATCACGAAATCCAAAGAGAAGATCGTGCTTGCGGACGTCAAGCTGAGCGACGCTTTGCAACTGAACCTGTCCTTCGCGATGCCAGCGTCTCTGGTGCTGAAGATCGCCGATCTCATGATGGGCGGATCAGGTGAAGTTACCGATCAGAACGTGGACGAAATAAAGCTCAGTGCCCTGACGGAAGCATTGAACCAGATGCTGGGCGCGAGTATCACTCTGCTCGCCGAGAAGGCGAAGGAAAAGGTTTCTCTGGGAAAGCTCGAAGTGAAGCTTGTGGAAGATGTTGAGAACATCAGCACTCTTTTCAACCCGACGGAACTTCTGGTGTGCGTCGAATGCCAGCTGGAGATGGAGAACGGTTCTTCTTCAAGCCTCTGGTTGTTCACGCAGCTCACGGCGATCAAAGATGTTCATGAAAAGCTGTTTCCATCGAAAAAGCAAGAGGAAGAGGAAAAAGTCAAGGTCCAGCCAGCGAAGTTCGAAGAATTCAGTCCCGCTGAGACTCAGATCCCGCCACAGCCATCGGAGATTCAGCAGAAGCTCGAATTGCTCTTCGATGTGCCTTTGAAAGTGGTAGTGGAGCTCGGCAGGGCACGCATGACACTCAAACAAGTCATGGATCTGACCGTTGGCTCACTCATAGAGCTGGACAAGCTCACCGGTGAACCCGTCGATGTGCTGGTCAACGGTAAGTTGATCGCCCGTGGAGAAGTGGTCGTCATAGACGAGAACTTCGGTGTGAGGATCACAGAAATCGTCAGTCCGAGGCAGAGACTCTACTCGATAAGAGAAACGAACGGCATATGAGAAAATTCCTTTTCGTATTCTTGATTCTCAGTACCGTACTGTCTTTTCCGACGAGTTTGCTCTTTGAACTCGCCGAACAGTTCGCCGGAGTCAGAGACTTCATAGTGAATTTCGATCTCACGGCAGAAATAAAACAGGATGGTGTGAGGTCTTTCTACATGTCGGGCATGCTCGTGGTGAGAAACCTGGAAGACTTCTATTTTCTGGTGAAAAAACCGGACTTCGTTTCGAACCTCTCCTTTGCTTACTTTTCACGGATCAAGCGACTCGTTTTTGGTACGGAAAGCTTTCAGGATTTTGAGAATTTGGAGATTCCGATATCCACCATCGTGCAGGCGATTCAATCCGCCCTCAGGATGCTGCAAACACCGTTGGTGAGCGTGAGATCGGAAGGCGATTACGTTATTCTGACGTTTTCGAGGCTCGTGGCCCAGCAGCTGCGGGAACCCATAAAGGTGAAGCTCGAGATCAAAGAGGCACAACTCAGATCGATCGAGATACTGAGTCCCTCGGAGGAAGAGAAAATACGCGTGAAGATCAACAGCCTGGTTCTAAACGCGAAAACTGACGAATACTTTCAGCTGCGTCGCTGATGAAGAAGGTTTTCCAGACTCCAGCTGAACAGCTCCGGAAACTTCCTCTTCGAAAAGTTCTCGTCCGACATCGCGTCCTGAAGGTTCAGAGCTCCATCGAGCAGTCTCTTCATTTTCACCAGATAACGTTGCATCGCCTTGAGACACTCCGTGGTCGCGACTTCACCGTGGCCAGGAACGATCCAGGCAGGTTTCATGCTTTCGATGAAATTCAGAGCCGAGAGCCATTCGTCCAGATCGCTGTCCGCAACGATTTCCGCGTGGAAGCCGTTGAAGATCAAATCGCCGGCGACCAGAAGTTTTTCTTGTTTGAAGAACACGATGGACGAATCGAGAGTGTGTCCACCAAGACGTTTGATGAATAGGTTTTTGTCCTCGTACTCTTCGTCGAAAGTGAGGTTCGGCGTGACGATCTTTTCGACTGGTGGTAATTTTGATAGATAACGCTCATCGAAAGCTTCCATGAACGACTTGGTGAGCTCGCTCGCGAGTATCTTCATTCCTTCGAAGGCGACGTTTCCAAAGGTGTGGTCCGGATGATAGTGTGTGTTCACGACCATCTCTATGGGTTTTTTGAAGAAGTCATCCAGCAGTTCTTTCACCTTGCGCGCCTTCTCAGCGAACAGCGATGTGTCGACTACGATGACGCTGTTCTTCACAAGCACACCTGTGATGTTCGAAGAACCTTCCGCTCCGATGACCACCACACGATCGTTCAGAACCTTTATCAAACATGAACACCTCCGGTATAATCCTATTGATACTTCTCGTTGAGGAGATGTTTTTCCTTGAAGACGGCGACTCTGTTCGGTTATTACGGTTACGACAACCTTGGTGATGAGCTGCTCTGCGAAGAGAGCATCAGGTTACTCAAAGAGGCACGTTTCGACAGAATTTATCTCCTTTTGAGGAGAGACAAAGTGAAGGCTTTTTCCCAGCCACAGGTTGTCCCCATAGACAGGTTCAATCCGTTCAAGATCCTGATGGCGATCGTCAAAAGCGATGTGATCGTGTGCGGCGGTGGTGGCATCTTTCAGGACCAAACGAGCATGAAGAGCTTGCTCTATTACGCTTCCATCGTTCGGATTGGTCTGATGTTTCGAAAGCCCGTGCTACTCTTAGCGAACAGCCTGGGTCCTCTGAAGCATAAACTCTCTAAGTGCGTTGTGAGATCTCTTCTCCACAGTAAGAACGTTTTTTTCATCGCTCGCGATGAGGTGAGTTACAGGTACGCCAGAATTGTTGGAGCGAAGAACGCATCGCTTGGAACAGATCTTGCGATTGGAGCGGTCGAACGCTTGCCGAACTGCGAGAAGCAAAAGAAGATAAGCCTTTGTTTGAAGAGCGAGCTGGAACTCGATATCGTCGTCGAAACGGCAAAAATGTACGGCTTTGAGACCATCCTTGTTCCACTCAGTCCGCAGGATCGACCCGCCTGCCAGAAAATGGCTCAGAAGTATGCCCTCGCCGTCTCGGACGAACCGATGAAGGAGCTCACGCGCTCTTCGCTTGTTGTTTCTCAGCGCTTCCACGGTTGTCTTCTGGCATGTCTGGTCGGTTCACCCTTTGTTTCCCTGAACAGTTCTAAGAGCAGGAGGTTCTTCGAACGTTACTTTCCGAAGTACGAAGGGTTCTGTGTGAAAGAAGATCCTGCACAGATCGCTCTGGCGATCGTGAAGTTGAGCAACTCCAGACTCGAATCAGGCAGGATGATCGAAGATTTCAGGAAGATGCACGACGGCGTGATTGCGATCCTAAGGACTCTCACAAAAAGAAAGAGGGGCTGATCAGCCCCTCAAGACGCACACAGATTTCGGCTCTCGGACAAGCAACGCTATGCTTTCGGACACGAAGAATTCCAGCGTGTGGTCCTTCGGACCTATGAAGCCTATCGACAGATCCTGACCGACTATCAGCGAAGCGTAAAAAGGTGAATCACAGATCAACACCCCGGCATTCTTCAACGTGGGTGCCTTGTAGATCTTTTTGACCATCATGGAAATGTGTTCCAGTTCGGTTTGGTTACCGCTCTCGTACCTTCTCATCAGCCTGTTGTACCTGTCCGGCGAGAGTGCCAGCAAGTAAGGACCGTGAAAGCCTGACTCGTCGAGCTTTGTGATCGCTTCGATCACATCTTCCGCAGCCTCACCGATCTTGCTCCACTCACCCATGTTCACCTGAGCAGCCTCGTCGAGGTTCAACAATCCTTTCTGCTCCGCCAGGCCGTGGAAGATCAACTTCTCTTCAAAGTCGAGACATTCGAGTACAGCTTTCCTGAAACTGGTGAGATCGAGCGTGACCTTTTCCGATTCGAACGCGGCGATGTCCCTCGTGGGAATCTCGAACGTTCTGTGAACGTAGTACAGTGGCAGGCTCTTAGGTGCGAAGACACCATCGTCTATCTCTTCATCGCCGAGAGAAACCTGCTTGACTCCGAATCCGAGAGGACCGATCATGTTCAGGAGTTTTCTCCCCGTCAGGTTCGTCTTTGCCAGATCCACCAGCACATCGTTCAGCAGTTTCCACAGTTCTGCACTTATCGGGGCGTCTTCCTGCATCAGATACCTGTTCGCCATGTCAGTCACCTTCTTTCAGCGAACCTACGGTCGGCTCTTCGTCATCGTTCTGAGACATGAGTTCTTCAACTTCTTTAAAGCCTTCCTCCATGAACTTGGATTCATCCTTCGTGAGGATGTCGAGAAGCTTGGTGAACTCACCGATGTGAACCCTCTCTTCGTTCGCTATATCGATGAGCACCTTCTTCGCCAGAGGATGATCCGTCGCGTCCGCGATCGCCATGTACTGGTGCACCGCTTCGTGCTCGGCGGCGATATTAAGCCTTATCGCACGGATGAGTTCAGAAAGCGTCAGTTTTCTTTCTGGGACCTTTCCACTGAACGGATTAACGAATTCTGGCATCTCATCACCCCTCTTCAATTTTAGCACAAGAATGTATCGAAACCATTTGTTATATTCGAGGAAAGGTTGTGTTTGGGTCCCTGAATCTGTTGTTCGTTTGCAGAGCGACGTTTTGGATTAGAATTTGAATCGGAGGGAAAGAGTTTGAGGAAAGATCAACGCATCTTACTCAAAATGCAAAAGGCAGAGATGACTGAATACATAGTGTACACGAAACTCGCCAAGATGGACGAGAAAAACTCGGAAGTTCTGTCCAAGATCGCTAAGGATGAGCTGAGCCACTACAGGAAATTGAAGAATTTGACGCAGATCGATGTTGCACCAAGCTGGTGGAAGGTGATATTCTACCTGCTGCTCGTCAAACTGCTGGGCATAACGTTCACACTCAAGTTGATGGAACAGAACGAAGAAAGGGCACAAAAGAGTTATAAATCGCTCGAACAAACAGAGATCCTGAGTGACGAGGAAGAGCATGAGAGAGCGTTGTTAAGACTCATAGACGAAGAAAGGATCGAGTACATAGGTTCGATGGTGCTGGGCCTGAACGACGCGCTCGTTGAGCTGACAGGTGCGCTGGCCGGTCTAACGCTCGCGATCCAGAATTCCAGGATCGTGGCGCTCTCCGGTATCATCACGGGTCTGGCTGCAGCCCTTTCGATGTCTGCGTCGGACTATCTCTCTCGCAAATCTGAAAATGGAAACAAAAAGCCTCTGAGATCTGCGCTCTACACCGGGATCGCCTATCTGCTGACGGTTCTGTTCCTGGTCTTTCCGTACATGGTGTTGGACCGACCCATGGTGTCGCTGTACTGGACGATCGCGAATGCCGTTCTCGTCATATTGATCTTCACGTTCTTCGTCTCTGTGGTGAGGGAGGAAAGCTTCAAGAAGAACTTTCTCGAGATGCTTTCGATCAGTATGGGCGTTGCCGCCGTTTCGTTCATCATTGGAATGGTCGCGCGAAAGTTCTTCAACATAGAGGTGTAAACCTTGAAGATTTACTGCGAACCTCTCATGAGAAAGATTGATCTTCCCGATGGAATTGAAAGAATCGTCAGCCTCGTTTCCGGTTTCACCGAAACCATTTTCGAGATGGGTCACGGTGAAAGAGTCGTCGGTGTGTCAAAGTACTGTTCGCGCTATGTGAATCATCCAAGTGCCGAAGTAGTTGGAGATTATCTGACGGTCGATCTTTCGAAGCTGAAATCGCTCAGGCCAGATCTCGTGCTTTTGACCACAGGTGTTCAGATGCAGCTCGCGCTGCATTTGTTGCAAGAGGGTCTGCCCGTGTACGTTTTACCCCTGCCAAAGAGCATCAACGGCGTGTGGGAGAACGTGATGTTGATTGGAGGTCTGTTGAACGATGTCAGAAGTGCGCGAGAACTGGTGCTGAAGTGGCAAGAGGTGTTTCTTAACGGTCGTGAAACTCATGCCGAAAGACCTTCGGCGTATGTTGAACTGTGGTTTGGCGAACATGTGAGGACCGTCGGCAGTTTGAGTTTCGTGAACGACCTTGAAGAGTATGCAGGATTGAAGAACATCTTCAGTGATGTCGTCGAAAGCTTCTTCGTACCTCCACTGAAAGAAGTTCGCAGGCGAAGGCCGAGGTTCATAATCTTTTTCCATGAGCCGGACTTTCCCGTGGATCCGTATCGTATTGTTGGCTCGAGAGGTTGGGATTGGGAAGCAAAATTGATAGAATCCACGGTGGAAGCTGGAAAGAACCTGATACACGATGGTCCTTCCATGATGCGAACGATCCAATGGCTCAGAGAACAGATCTGGGGGTGAATTTCGTGGAGGATTTCAAGTATTGGAAGGTATACCTGCTGGGGTTGGGGTTTTTTGGAATAAGCGTCATGTGGCCACTGTACAACGCCTATGTCCCTATCTTTCTGAAGGACTTCGCCTTGCCTTCGTTTCTGATAGGCCTCATCATGACGATCGACAACTTCTTCGCCATTTTCATGTTGCCGTTCATAGGAACGCTGAGCGACCAGACGCGAACGAGAATTGGCAGGAGAAAGCCTTACATACTTGCGGGTGCCCCACTGGGAGCCCTTTTCTTCGCCCTGATTCCTCTGTGCAAGGACCTTGGTTCGCTCGCACTCATGATGTTCATCATCATCCTGATGAATTTCTCGATGGCGCTCTTCAGATCTCCGCTGATCGCCTTCATGCCGGACATAACCCCTTCTGAGAAGCGCAGTCAGGCTAACGGGATCATCAACTTCATGGGAGGTTTTGGGGCGCTTTTGGCCTACTTTGCGGGCAAGCCTTTGTACGATGCGAACAAGGCTTACCCGTTTCTTGCTGGTGCAGCTCTGATGCTCCTGGCCAACCTTCTGGTCGTGCTCTTCGTTGATGAACCATCACAGTACAGAGTCAGGAATGAAAAGCTCGACGTCTCAGATACGCTAAGAAAGGGTTCGAAAGAACTAATGGAGAATCTGCGCGACGTGTTCGCCTCGAGGGAAAAGAGCTTGATGATGATGCTCACCTCCATCTTTCTCTGGTTTGTTGGATTCAACGCGATCGAGACCTTTTTCACCAGCTATGCGAAGTTTCACATGAACATAAGTGAGAGCACGGGGGCGCTCGTTCTGGGCGTCTTTTCGCTTTCTTTCATGATTTTCGCCCTGCCCGCTGGCTTCATAGGTGCAAGACTCGGCAGGAGGAAAACCATAAGGCTTGGACTCACCATCATGGTCGTGTGTTTGCTCATCGCCATTGTATTCTCGTCCCTGTTGAGGGATTCTGCGCTTCTGTTTCTCTTCTATCTTGTCTTTGCGATCAGCGGTGCTGGTTGGGCGCTCGTGAACGTGAACTCTTTGCCCATGGTGGTTGACATGACCAGATCCGAGAAAGTCGGCGGTTACACCGGGCTGTACTATTTCTTCTCGATGGCCGCCAACATCGTCGCACCACCCCTTGCGGGCGCCTTCATAGATCTGGCAGGTTATGGTTCGCTTTTCGTGTTTTCAATAGTGTTTCTGCTGACTTCTTACGCGACGATGGGTTTTGTGAGAAGGGGAGAAAAGGCCGAGAGCTGAAAGGAGGGACTGGATGAACGTTTCGGAAAGGGTCAAGAACATCGCGGGTTCAAAAACGCTCGAGATCAACGCCTTGGCGCAGTCGATGAAGCAAAAAGGCATCGACGTGGTCAACCTCACGGCGGGCGAGCCTGATTTTCCAACGCCACAGCCCATAGTGGAAGCAGCGATAGAAGCTTTGAAGGCTGGTCTGACCAAGTACACGGACTCTTCGGGTATCCCACAGCTGAGAGAAAGGATCGCCAAACACGTTTCGGAAAAACACAACGTTACTTGTCGCGCAGAACAGGTGATCGTGACGAACGGAGGAAAGCAGGCGATCTACAACTGCCTTGCGGCACTCGTTGGAGAAGGCGATGAGGTTCTGATCGTAGACCCGTGCTGGGTCAGCTACGAACCAATGGTAGTTATGCTCGGAGGAAAAGCTGTGCACGTGAAAACGAGCTTTGAGAACGGATTCAAGCCCTCGATCGAGCAAATAGAGAGCGCGATCACTCCGAGGACCAGAATCATCGTGCTGAACAGTCCAAACAACCCGACAGGAGTCGTGTACGATGCTGATCTGCTGAAACAGATACACGCACTTTCGATCGAGAAAGACATATTCATCATCTCGGACGAAGTGTACGACTGTCTGGTTTACGATGGTGCGTACGCCTCCATGTACGCCATTTCGAAGGGAAACAACGTCGCTCTCGTGAACGCCTTTTCAAAATCTCACTCCATGACCGGCTGGCGTGTAGGGTATCTTGTGGCTCCAGTCGAGATCGCCAGAGCGGCGGCAAAGGTGCAGGCGCACACTACTTCAAACATAAACACCGTTGCCCAGTACGCCGCGTTGAAGGCCTTCGACGTGGACACGAGTTACATGTTTGAAAGGTTCAGACAGCGACGGGATCTGGTGTGCAGGCTGCTTCAGGAGGCCGGATTCAGTTTCGTTCGACCCAGTGGAGCGTTCTACGTGCTCGTCAACGTGAGCGAGTTTGACGAAGACGACGTGCGCTTCTGTACGAAGCTCTTGCAGGAAGCCTACGTCGCTCTGGTACCGGGTTCTGCCTTCAACGCGCCTGGTTTTGCGAGACTTTCGTTCGCAACGAGCGAAGAAAACCTGATCGAAGGGGTCAGGAGAATGAAGAACTTCGTTGGCAGGTGATCGCGTGCTTCTGGATTTCATCAAGAGACATTGGTACAGGTATCTGACAGGCATTTCAACTCTGATCGTTGTCGATCTTCTGCAACTGTACATTCCCAGGTTCATAGGGCGGGTTGTGGACCATCTGAGATCCGAGCAACCCACGATGAGTTTCGTCACCGTGATGGTCAGCTGGATCATCGGCATTGCCCTGGCGATAGCCATCATGCGTTTCTTCTGGAGGTATTTCATCATAGGTAATGCGAGACGATTTGAATACCTCGCCAGGAAGACGCTGTTCGACAAACTGCTCTCGCTCTCTCTGAGTTACTTCGACAGGACGAGAAGTGGCGATTTGATGGCCAGATTCACAAACGATATTCAGGCCGTGCGAATGGCGCTCGCACAGGGAGTCGTAATGACGGTGGATGCAAGCTTCATGGCGATCATGACGGTTCTCTTCATGGGTCGAACGGTCAGCTGGAAGCTCACATGGCTCGCTTCGATACCGTTGCCAGCGCTCGCGCTGGTTGCTCTTTTTTTCGGCAGAATCATTCATAACAGGTTCGTGGAGGTTCGGAATCAGTTCTCCGCGGTGAGCGAGCTGACCGAGGAGACGATCTCCGGGATAAGGATCGTCAAGAGTTTCGCAGCGGATGAAAAATTCTGGGAAATGTTCAGAGACAGATCCTGGAACAACTACAGGGCGGGCATAGCCCTCGCGAAGGTCTCATCGGTGTTCTTTCCCCTGATGATTTTCCTGGCATCCCTGGCACACGGTTTTGCGCTGTTCTTCGGTGGTCCCATGGTAGTGCGGGGCGAGGTCAGCCTCGGTGAGTTCATCGCCTTCAGCTCTTATCTGGGCATGCTGACCTGGCCAATGATGGCTCTGGGTTGGGTCCTCAACGTAATTCAGAGCGGCAGGGCCTCGTACAAGAGGATCATGCAGGTGATGAGGGAAATTCCTCAGGTTGAAGAGCCGAGAAATCCTGTCAAGATCGACCACATCGAAACGATAAGGTTTGCTGATTTGACCTACAGATACCCCTCGAGCCAGAGGGATGTGTTGAAACATGTGAGCTTTTCGATCAAGAAAGGCGAGATGGTCGGGATCGTTGGCACGGTGGGCAGCGGTAAGTCCACGATCGTGAAACTCCTGGCAAAGCTTTATCCGGTGGAACGTGGCAAGATCTTCATCAACGATGTGGACATAAACGATATCGCTTCCGAGAACATACGAAGTCTGATAGCCTTCGTCCCCCAGGAGTCTTTTCTGTTCTCAGACCAGATAAAGAGGAACATAGCTTTCGCTCAGGAAAACATCGATATGGAAAGAGTGATCGAGTGCGCAAGACTTGCCGCCGTTCACGATGAGATAGTGAAGTTCCCACAGGGTTACGACACCGTGGTCGGTGAAAGGGGAGTCACACTCTCTGGTGGACAGAGACAGAGAGTCACCATTGCCCGTGCACTGTACAGCAACAAAGATGTGCTCGTGTTCGACGACTGTCTCTCAGCAGTGGATCCCGAGACGGAGGAAAGGATCATAGATTCACTGAGGAACCAGTTCAAGCAAAAGACCATGATCATCATAACGCACAGGCTGAAGGTGCTCAGGGACGCCGATGTGATAATCGTACTCGACGACGGCATGATCGTCGAGAAGGGCACGCACGAAGAATTGATGAACCTGGACGGTTTGTACGCGCGCATGTTCAAACGCCAGATGATCGAAGAGGAGCTAGAAGCATGAGAAACCTGACCTTATTTTTGCTCCTCGCGAGCTGCCTGGTGCTTGCCGCGGTGAGCTATCAGTTCAAAAATTCGCAGTTGCTCATCGTGGGCCTCGAAACCTACGACGAGGTCGAGCTGGAGCTCGATGGAAAGAAAGTCACTTTACCCGTTTCGCAGCTGAACATTCCCTGGAGGAAGAACTACAACACGACGCTGGTCCTCACGCCCATCAAAAATGGTGTCAGGGCTTCGCCAGTTCGCCTGTACATTGACGCCAGCAAGGACAGGGCTCCAACGGTGAAACTGAAAGTTCCAAGCTACTACGTACCACTCGGAAAACTGACGCTGGAAATCTTTGCGGAGGACGATTGGGATGAAGCAGGGTCATTGCGTTACAGCGTCTATCTTGACGGTGTCAGGATCGATCCTCCGAAAGGAGGCAGACTGCTGCTCGACACCTTTTTCATGCACTCGGGCGAGAGAAGATTGAGGATCGTTTGCAGAGACAGCGGCTCAAACATCGTCGATCAAACGTACAAGTTCGTTGTTGTACCTGTTCCGCCTCGCCCACCACAGTTCAGTCAGGGAAGGATCGTTTCGAACCGAACCCACAGAGTTTACATTGTTCAGGATGGAAGGATCGAAGCCTACGAGACCAGATCCGACGAACTGAAGGAACAGCTCGCGTTTGTGTGCGATCTGGATGCAGCCTCGAACGAAAGCTTTCCCGTTCTTTACTACAAAAAGTTTGAATTTGTGCAGCAGCAGAATCCCGTCCTCATGAATCTCAACGACAGTTGTTCTCTCTCCTCAGAACATACCATCTTCGGCAGGGTCGTCATACCTTCAGAACAGAAAGTCGTCTTGAAAACGGGCTCGACCCTGAGAATAAACAGCGGCTGTGAACTCATAGTGCGTGGAACACTTCTTCTGGAACGCGGCGCGAAAGTTACGGGATCGGGAAACCTTTTGGTGGTGGAATCTGGCAAACTCGTCGCGATGGGTGCAGCGATCGAAACGAACGTTTCGGTGGATGGTGCGACAACGTTGTGGTTCTCAGACACGGACCTGTCCAGGTCAAAGCTTCAGATCAACAGATCTTTTCTCACCGCCCTGAAAAATGTCAAAGCTTCTCAACTGATCATCGACAACGTCAGAAAGCTGTGGATAGATTCTTCCGATTTCGGGATTCTGGAGCTTCTCAACTGTGGCAATACCATCATCATGGACTCAAAGATGTCTCAGCTAAAAGTTTCTCGAAGTTCTCGAGTGAGGATGTATTCGTGCTCGATTTATTCAACGAGGACCGCGGTTTCCGTCTCGGACCTTTCGTCACTCGAAACCATCGACAGCTGGATCAGCGGAAAGATCGGTGTCAATGTGGAGAACTTTTCCTTGTTTCGTGCGAGGAGCACACAGATCAACGCGGACACCGCTGTCGTAGCGAGCGGCTATTCTGTGATAGACAGCTTCGCGTCCGTTCTTGCCGGAACGAAGGCCCTGCAGCTGAGAGATGCGAAGTTCACCTTCTTGAAGACTCAGGTTCTTGGGGGGACGGAGAAGTTTGGGCTCGTCGAGGTCAGCGAGAGATGAGTTCGATCCGGACCTGCTGAGGCACGTTCGTATCCCAGACGTCAGTAAAGATCACAGGCCCACACACGCATCCACTCTGCTCGCATGGTATGCCAGGCCTAAGAAAAACGGTCTCGTGATCGAGCTGGGCTGCGGTACGGGCATCGTCTCGGCGTTTCTTGCCATGAACCACGATGTTCTGGTTCACTGTGTCGAAAAGAACCAGCTTCTGGCCGAGCTGGCACGCGAGACGGTCAAGATGAACTCGCTCCAAGACAAAATGTTTGTCCACAACGCACCGTGCGAACGGGTGAAAGAACTCTTCGATGCCGAGCAGTTTGACCTCGTGGTATCCAACCCTCCCCACCATCTGGCAGGCGTTCCAAGCCCTTCGAAGTTGAGGAGCGAAAGCAGATCCGCAAACCTCGATGAAGCCTCATCCTTCGTCGAAGCCACGGCCTATCTTTTGAAAAACAGGGGCAAATTCGTCTTCGTTTTGTCCTGCGACTATCTCATGTTCTGGTTGAGTGAGTTCGCCAAACGAAAACTGCAGCCCAAAAGGTTGGTACCTGTCTACGGCGATCCCAAAAGGCATGCCGTGCTCACGATCGTTGAAGGTGTCAAGAACGGGGGTATCGGCCTCAGGCTCGAACCCCCAATCGTGCTCAAAAGAGTTTGAGTTCTTTCACCTTGTTCTCAACTATGTACTTCGTATCACGCGCTATCACGAGCTCTTCGTTGGTTGGAACGACCAGAACAGCGACCTTGGAATCGGGCGTGCTTATGATCCTTTCCACACCTTTCACATTGTTCAGCTGTCTGTCGATCTTCACTCCGAGAAAGCCAAGATATTCGCACACTTTTTCCCTGACATAGGGCGAGTTCTCACCGACACCGGCGGTGAACACGATCGCGTCCACGCCGTTCATCGCCGCAGCATAAGCACCTATGTACTTGGCAATCCTGTACACGTAGATGTCCAGAGCGAGCTGTGCGATTTCGTTGCCGGAATGAGCTGCGCTCTCTATGTCCCTCATGTCGGAGCTGAGATTGTTCGTCAGGCCCAGCATTCCACTTTTCTTGTTGAGCAGATCGTAGACCTTTTCAACGCTCATGCCCAGATTCTGCTGCAGGTAAATCACGATCGCTGGATCGATATCACCGCATCGGGTGCCCATGACCAGACCTTCGAGTGGTGTGAATCCCATGGAAGTATCGATCGATTTTCCGTGCCTCACAGCCGCTATGGAAGCACCGTTGCCCAAATGGCACGTGATGACCTTGAAGTCGTGGTAGTCCCTACCAAGGATCTCCGCAGCCCTCTTTGACACGTACCTGTGACTCGTGCCGTGAAAGCCGTACCTTCTGATCCTGTATTTCTCGTACAGCTCGTACGGCAAACCGTACAGGTAAGCCTTTTTGGGCATGGACTGATGGAACGCTGTGTCGAAAACCCCAACGTTTGGAACTTCGGGCAGCAATTTCTGAATCGCCTTTATTCCCAAGATGTTCGGTGGATTGTGAAGTGGTGCAAGATGAACGTTTTCTTCCAGAGCTTTCATAACTTCTTCGTCGATCAGCACCGAACTTGCGAACCTCTCAGCACCGTGGACAACTCTGTGGCCAACCGCATCGATCTGTGAGAGATCCTTTATAACGCCGATCTCTGGATCGACGAGGACATCGAGGACCAGCTTGAGCGCTTCTTCGTGGTCTTTCATGTTCCTTTCGATGACGTGTTTGTCGTTGTTTACTCTGTGCACGAGCCTTCCACCTTCTATTCCTATCCTCTCGGCCAGACCCTTGCACAGGACCTTCTCTCCGTCCATGTCGATGAACTGGTACTTGATGGAAGAACTACCACAGTTCACAACCAGGATCTTCAACGCGATCTACCTCCCCAAGATATGATAGCGCCCATCTTCAAGTTTGACCAGTTTTCCAGCCAGTTCGTACTCGGTGAGTTTCACCAGAACGTTTGCTGGATCCATCTTGAGCACGCTCACTATCTCATCGAACATCAGCGGACCGTTGGAAAAGAGCTTCAAAATTTCGTCTCTCTCCTGGCTGGATTCACCGGACAGACCGTAATACTCTAACAGTTCCGAAGGATGAGTGAGCGGGATGGCTCCCATCCTCAACAACCAGTTGCAACCCTCGCTCGAAGCTTTGTCTATGTCAGCAGGAACCGCGAAGACATCTCTGCCCATGTCCGCGGCAAAGCCAGCCGTTATGAGCGCGCCGCTGTCCTTGGGAGCCTCGATCACCACGGTGGCCCTGCTCAAACCGGCAACGATTCTGTTGCGCATGGGGAAGTTCTGCTTGAGCGCCTTAGTCTCTAAAGGAAACTCGCTCACGACACAACCTTCCTGGACGATTCTCTCGTAAAGCTTCCTGTTCGAGGACGGATACGGTACGTCGACACCCGTTCCAAGTACCGCGACAGTCTTCCCGCAGGCTTCGAGAGCCGCACCATGCGCGCAACTGTCTATGCCGAACGCAAGTCCACTCACCACGACCAGGCCCGCCTGTGCCGCCGCGAAGGCCATTTCGTGCGAGACCTTCTTGCCGTAACTGGTCATCCTACGCGTACCAACGATCGAGACACACTCTTTCTTCAACAGTTTCTCATCTCCGAGACAGAAGAGTACCACCGGTGGGGACGAAGATTCTCTCAAGAGTGGCGGGTAAGCTTCATCCCAGAAACTAATGATCTTCGCTTTGACTTTTTCAGCGAGCTCACGTTGTCGATTTGCAAACTTTTGAACAGCGTCGAAGTCAGTCCGCTCCAGCTGGAAAGGTTTGGCCTTTCTTGCCTCTTCCAGGCTGTCGAAAGCCTCACTGAGATTCTTCAAAGTCTCAAGATCGTACCTTCCAAACTTCCACAGCGCGAAGACCTCAACTGGCTGCATTCTGTTTCAGGATCTCCTTTATCTTTTCCGCCACACCGGCCGCCCTGCCAGGGGTGCACATGTCTGGAGTAACCTTACCGGCGACGACAGCTTTCGCGAAGGCTTCGCAACCTGCATAACCACAGGCTCCACAGTTCGCACCGGGTAAAACTTGTCTCACCATGTCAACACGAGGATCTTCTTTGACTTCGAACTTCTTCGCTGCGTACGCAAGGAAGGTACCGAAAGCCAAACCGAGGACCGCCATGAGCAAGGTTGAATAGACAACGACCATCGTCGACCACCTCACAGTTTTATGAGCCCTTGAAAGCCCATGAAGGCCATCGAGATGATGGATGCCAGTATGAGCGCGATCGGAAGACCTTCGAAGGACTTTGGCAGCTCATAAAGTTCCAGTCTTTCTCTGATGCCTGCGAAGATCACCAGAGCGAGGAGAAATCCCAACCCCGCACCGAGCGCGTGAAAGATCGCCTCAAGCAAGCTGTATTTGGCCTGAGCATTCAGTATCGCAACGCCCAGTATGATACAGTTCGTCGTGATCAGAGGCAGATATATACCCAGTGCCTCGTAGAGCGCGGGGCTGTTCTTCTTTATGACGAACTCGACGAACTGAACGAAAGTTGCTATGACCAGGATGAAAGAAACCGTTCTCAGGAACTCAAGACCCGCCGCAACCAGAAGCAGGTTGACGAACCATGTTATCACCGAGGACATCACCAGAACGAACGTGGCGGCAAAGCCCATACCAACGGCTGTGTCAAGCTTTTTCGAAACTCCAAGAAACGGACATATGCCGAGAAAGCGTATGAACACGTAGTTGTTTATCAGCAACGCAGAAAACAGTATCAGAAAGACTCTCATTTCTGCTCACCCCTCTTGCGTTTCAAACCGATCGCGGTGAACAGGGCTGCCAGCAAGCCTAAGGTCATGTAAGCCCCGGGAGGAAGTATCATCGCGAACACGTTGAATCCACTCCACAGTCTGACGCCGAAGATCGTTCCGTTGCCGAGTATCTCCCTGATCGAACCCAGCAGCACGAGTGAAGCTGTGAAACCTAACCCGACACCGAGTCCGTCGAGCATCGAGTTCAGAACGTCGTTCTTCGAAGCGTAAGCCTCCGCACGACCCATGATGATGCAGTTGACAACTATCAGTGGTATGAATATACCGAGCGCCTTCCAGAGACTGTACGTGAAGGCGTGCATGAGCAGATCTACAATGGTGACGAACGTGGCTATCACGGTTATGAATATGGGAATCCTTATCTTGGCGGGTACACCTTTTCTGATCGAAGAAATCACAATGTTCGATAGCGTGAGAACTGCCGTGGCCGCAAGCCCCATACCAAATCCGTTGATCGCGCTCGTGGTCACAGCAAGAGTGGGGCACATGCCGAGCACCTGAACGTACGTCGCGTTCTCTTTGAAGAAACCTTTCGTGAACTCCTTCATTCGGCTCATCGTTTCACCCCCGAAAGATAATCGAGCATTGCGTTCAGAGCGTTCGCCACCGCACGCGGTGTGATCGTAGCGCCTGTCATCACGTCACTCACCTTGGCGACACCCTGTTCTTTGGCTTCCTGAGCTGAAAGCTGCGTCAGATTCGCATCCTTGTCGACTCGAACCCCGTTCTTCAGGGCAGAAGCTTCCATGGGGTAGAACCTTTTCTGTACCTCTGGATCTCCTATCTTCGCACCCAGTCCAGGAGTTTCCTGCGAAAAGTCGGTCACTTTCAAGGAAAAGAGCGAAAAGCCCTCTGGCTTTTTTATGAAGCACGCGACCACCGTGACCGGCCCCCCATAGCCCAGACTGGAGCCTGTAAGCACGTAGACCTTACCGAATTCAGAATCGAATTCGTAGACTGGAGAGAAAACCTTGCCCTTCTCGTTCTCAAAGATCACTTCGACTTTCTGATCGACCTTAGCAACAGCCGATCTGAGCTGGTCCAGAGACACTATGTAGTTGCCGGATTCGTCTTTCAAAACCTGCTCGACGGCACCGAGTTTTTCCTGAACCTCGGTCAGGGCAATCCTGTCTTTGGTTATCTGATACACCAAACCGAGTGCCAGTCCAGCAACGGCACAATAAATCATCAAAATGAGTCCTGTTTTGATGTATTCTTTCATACTTTGACCTCCCCGAAGATCTTCGGCTTGAAGGCCCTGTCAATCAGAGGCACGAGCGCGTTCATCAAAAGGATCGCGAGCGAAACACCTTCAGGATATCCTGCGAACAGCCTGATGATCATCGTCACAACACCACAGCCGATACCGAACACCGCCTGGCCCTTCAAAGTCATCGGACTGGTCACCATGTCGGTCGCCATGAACAGAGCGCCCAAGAACAGTCCTCCGCTGAGTATGTGGAACAAAGGTGTTCCAAATCTTTCTGCGTTCACCAGGTACATGACGCTCGCAAAAGCAAAGACCGTGCCTATGTACGTCGCAGGTATGACTGGATTGACGCGCTTTCTGAACAACAGATAGACAAAGCCTACGAGCAAGACGAACGCACTCGTCTCACCTATACAGCCACCCACGTTTCCGAAGAAAAGATCGACATAGTTGAACCTCTGAATCGCCTCGGAAAAGCCGGAGTTCTTGAGAACTCCCAGAGCTGTCGCTGAAGTCATCGCGTCCCAGGGAGCTTTTGTAAAACTTCTGAGCGGTGTTATCCATTTCGTCATCAGCGTGGGGAAGGAGATCAGCAAAAACACCCTTCCAACGAGCGCGGGATTGAAAATGTTCTGACCTATACCACCGAAGGCGTGCTTCGCAACACCAAGAGCAACCAGCAGACCTATCAACAAGAGCCACCAGGGTGCGGTGGGAGGAAGGTTCATCGCGAGCAACAGGCCTGTCACCGCCGCACTGAGATCGAAACTGAAATCTTTCTGCTTGCGCAAGACTTTCACTATGAACCATTCGATCAATTCGCCCATGATGGCACCGAACAAACAGAGGAAGAGTGCGTACCAGCCAAAGAAGTACGTGGCTACAGCCACGGCTGGAACGAGCGCCAGGAGAACATCCAGCATTATGGATCTCACTGAATCTTTCGTTCTGATGTGAGGAGCGTCGCTCTGGATGAGTTTCATTTCTTACCACCTCTCAGCGCTTGGTAGACCCTCTTGGTGAGCTTTATGACCCTCACATGGTCGATCTTCGACGGACATACGTACGCACAGACACCGCACTCTATGCAAGCCATGAGCCCTTCCTCAACGGCCTGATCGTACTTTCTCTTGTTGCCGAGCAGATAAAGCAAGTACGGTTGCAGTCCCATGGGGCACGATACGACACATTTCGTGCACCTGATACACGGTTTCTTGATCGGTTCTGCTTCGTGGGGCAACACGGTGATACCCGAGGTGCCCTTGAGGATCGGAAGATCGAGCCTGTTGACCGCGATGCCCGTCATTGGACCACCCATGATCAGTTTTTCGGCATTTTCTTTCAAGCCTCCGGCGAAGTCGACGAGCTGCTGGATCGTCGTCCCGATCCGTGCGATCACGTTCATGGGATTGTTGATGGCTTCACCCGTTATCGTGAGCGCCCTCTCGATCAACGGTTTTCTGTCCACGACGGCTTGTTTTATGGCGATCACGGTTTGAACGTTCTGAACGACGACTCCAACGTCCATGGGCAATCCACCGACTGGAACCTTTCTGTTCGTGATCGCGTAGATGAGCTGTTTCTCAGCACCCTGCGGATACTTGGTCCTCAGAAGCACAACTTCTATTGAGCTGTCGTTACAGAGCTTCTTGAGATGTTCGTATGCATCCACCTTGTTCGATTCGACACCTATGTAGGCCTTTTTCGCACCGAGGATTCTCATTACTATCTTCACACCGAGTACGAGTTCTTCTGCGGCTTCGAGCATGAGTCTGTGATCAACCGTCAAGTAAGGCTCGCACTCGGCACCGTTCACGATGAACGTGTCTATGGTCTTGCCCGTGGGTGGGTTCAGCTTGACGTGCGTTGGGAACATGGCACCCCCGAGCCCCACTATGCCCGCCTTCTTGATGACCTCCAGAAGCTGTTCTCTACTCAGGCTCTCCCAATCTGAATGCTCGAGCAACTGCCAGTCATCCTCGCCCGTTCTCTCGATAACGATGGCTTCCATGGGTCTACCCTGCACCGGGTGATAGAGCTTGTCTATTTTCCTCACCATGCCGGTCACGGGCGAGTGCAGGTACGCCGAAACGAAACCACCGGGTTCACCTATGATCTGTCCCGTCTTGACCGTATCGTTTTCCTTCACGACGGGTTTGGCAGGAGCTCCAGCGTGATTCGACAGGAAAACGTAGACGAACTGGGGTGGATCCATTCTTAACAGGGCTTTATCCTTCGCCAGTTCCTTCTTTTCGGGTGGATGGGTTCCACCTTTGAAGGTTAGAAGCTTCATCCTTTCACCTCCAGCGAATTCAGCATCTCTTCCGAATGAACGTTGTAAAGCGGCCCAAAAGGATTCTCGTTGTAGTAAGGTCTTGTGCAGTTCGGACAGCCACTCGTCAGGAAGGCCCTTTCAAATCCGCCTGGCAGGTTTCTGAAAGCCTTTATCGAATCTCCTTCAAACTCAACGAACCCTTCGAGCCCTCTGTAAATCAAGAATCGTGCCAGCTGAATCTTCCTGTACCTTTCGAGCGGTGGTCTTGGATGCTTCTCCAAAGGTGTGCCCCTCAAGGGTGTGAAGGCGAACAACGCCGTTTCAACGCTGATATCTCTCAGCCAGACCATCGTTTCGAACAGTTCTCTATCACTTTCTCCAAGACCCACAATGAGATGAGTCGTCACCCTGCCGGGATAGAGGGTGGCGAGTTCCTCAATGAATCGTTTCAGCCGGTCCAAGCTTCCGCCTCTATACTTTCTGAACAGCTCCCTGTTCACCACATCTATCGCTATTCCAATCCTGTCTATACCGAGCGAAAACAGCTGGCGGGCGAACCTCAATTCTGTCGTGCGAACAGACACCGAGATCGCTTTTTTCAAGATCTTCAGCTTTTCAACGAGTTCCAGCAGATCCTTTTCGAATTCGTGGTAGGAAACAACCTGAATGCACACTCTTTCAAAGTCGCTCTGGCTGAGTTTCTCAAGGAAGGTGGGAAAGTCTTCTATCTCAGGCCAGAGGATCCTGCTGAGGAAAGGAAACTTTCCGATAGTAAAAGCGTGTGTGCAGTAGTTGCAGTTGAATTGGCACACACCATCGAGCATCAGATACGCCGTTTTGAGCTGCTCCATCGGTCCTTGCCTCAATCCAAGCTTGTACAGCGTGCCCGCCGAAGATCTCAGCTTCAACGTTTCTCACCTTCAAACCGGTAACCAAAAACGTGATCGTTGATCTTCAACACAATCTTACCATCGAGGCCAACAAGCTCAAAACCGTTGAGCGATGAAGAAACGTCACATTTTACCAAATCCCTTACCAGGACATTCACAACCGTTCTCGCCGCCAGGTCCGAGATGTACAAACGTTCCACGATCGTTCTCTGGTTCTTAGTCCAGAAGAAAACGATCGCTGTCATTGCACTTATGATGCACATTCCCACAACGGCGTCGATCAGCAAAAAGCCCCTTCTGAGCTTCATAGCATAAAGAAGTAAGACGCGATCAGCAGTATTCCGATTATCAGCAGCGTTATCAAAAAGGCGATCAGAAAATCGCCGCTACCAACTTTCACGGTCGGGCTCACTTTGGGCTCAACACGCTCAACCTGTTTGGACCTTTCGGAATTCAGCATCTCGTTCAGCTTCTGTTCCCAGTTCTGCTGACCACTTGCCACGGAGGAAACCTTCTCCTGAAACCGCGAATAATCCGCCATGACCTTGACAGACTTGGGCACCAAACCCTTTCCAACCAACCCCTCTCCAAGATCGACCTTTATCAAGTAGTACTCACCCTTCTTACCTTTCACCAGTTCTTTGGCGATGAGCGTACCGGAGATGGGAACAACGTTCCTCGTTTCGGAAAAGTGTTTCGGATACAGCTGCTTCAGCCTCTCGAGTTTCTCTTTATTCCTCACGCTCAGGATCAAGAAAAAGACCATATCTCCCAGATCGAATTCCGAGAGGGGCTTACCCATCACCGGATCCACCAGCGGAAAGATCTCAGGAAGATCCGCCAGATCTGCTCGCGCTATCACCTCGCCGAGCCCCTCGCCCTCGAAATCTTCCCAGAACTGCATGTAACTTTCGGCGGATATGTCTTCATAGCTCAACTGCTTGCATGCGACGTCTACTTCAATTTTCGGTGCCCATTCTTTGAACAGTTCCTGAACTATGTACATAACGAGCTCTTCGTCGTTGTCCCTGACGGCAGCTGTGAGCTCTGAACCGAGCAATCGAGGCCCTCTTCTGTTGATGGTGCTTCTGAGATAATTCAAGATCTCCCTGGACATGTCGTCAGTCTCAGGGTACTGAGAGAAGAATCTGTTCTTCTGCTGCGTGAAAGCCTTCATGAACGCCCCGTAGTCCGCCTTCAGATCTATGACGATCTGATTGGCGAGCCTGGTCGGAACGACAAACACGTCGTATTCGGGCACACCGTTGCTCTTACCGAAGAAAAAACCTATACCGAATTCCGCAGTTATTCTGCTTTTGAGTCTGTAAGTGACGAAGTAAAAATCCAAGCTATCACTCCCCGCGCAGTATGAATCCACCAGATGGGAGTTCCTTCACGCTGAAGTCCTTCTCCGTCACACCGACACCAACAACACAGTTCTTACCAATACGAACATTCTCTGGAATCTTCGAGTACATACCAATCACCGTGATCAAACCCGTGTAGACTTCGGGATCCAGAGCGCTCGGGGCATCATCACCAATGCCAATCTGAACCTCGTCACCGATCGTCACTCTCTCTGCCACGACGCTGTTCTCTATCAAACAGTTCTTACCAACGACCGTACCCGTCATGATCACACTGTTCTTGATGACGCTTCCTTCACCAACGTGAACGCCCTGAAACAGTACACTGTTTTCCACCGTTCCGCGTATTTCACAACCTTCACTGATGATAGAATTCGAAATCCTCGATTCCGGTGCGCAGTAAGCTGGCGGCATCTCTTCGGTCTGCGTGTAGAATCGCCAGTGTCTGTCGTAAAGGTTCAGAGGTGGTAAAGGACGCGTCAGTTCAAGGTTGCTCTCCCAGTAAGAACGGATCGTCCCGACGTCTCGCCAGTATCCGCTGAATTTGAAGGCGAAGATCTGCCTACCTTCCTTTATCATTCTCGGAATAATGTCTTTGCCGAAATCGTGTGAACTGTCCTCATCTTCTGCGTCCCTTATGAGATACTCTCTCAGGAACGACCAGTTGAAAACGTATATCCCGAGCGATGCCAGGTTCGATCTGGGTCTGGGGGGCTTCTCCTCAAAATCCACGATCCGCGACTCAACGTCCGTCAACATGATCCCAAACCTGCTGGCTTCATCGAGCGGCACTTCCATACAGGCGATGGTCCCCTCGGCGTTCTTGAGTATGTGAAAGTCCAGCATGTCGTTGTAATCCATTGCGTAGACGTGATCCCCCGAAAGTATCAGTACCTGTTCGGGGTTCGCCTCGTCGACGAATTCGATGTTCTGATAAACCGCATCCGCCGTACCCTTATACCATCCGGCCACACCACCAAGATACGGTTGCAGGATGACCAAACCACCCTTCTTCCTGTCCAGATCCCAGGGCCTGCCGATTCCGATGTGGCTGATCAAAAGGTGGGGCCTGTACTGCGTCAGCACTCCGACGTGGTATATGCCCGAGTTGACGCAGTTGCTCAGCGTGAAGTCTATGAGCCTGTACTTCCCCCCGAACGGTACTGCGGGTTTGGCGATCTTTTCGGTGAGCACACCGAGCCTCTTGCCATGTCCCCCTGCGAGTATCAGCGCGAGCACACGCCTCATTCGAACCACCTCACAGTACCGCTCTTTTTTCCATCACGGCCAGCTTCTCTTTTCCAACGAGCCTTCCTTGCTGTCTGATCAGCACTTCTTTGTCCAGTATCGCGTTCTTGACCACGGCGCCTTCTTCGATCATTGTGTCCTGCATCACTACGGCATTCTCCACAACAGCACCGGCCTTCACCACCACGCCCCTGAAGAGAACAGAATTCTCTACATGTCCGTTGACGATGCAGCCGTCCGAGATGATGCTGTTCTTCACGACAGCGCTTGAACCGATCTTGGGTGGTGGCAGGTCCTTCAGTTTCGTGTAAACCTTTCCATGTTTGTAGAAGAGTTCCTCACGAATCTCTTTCCTCAGCGCGTCCATGTTTATTCTGAAGTACTCATCTATGCCCTTCTTCACGTTCCTCCAGTAACCGTTGAAGACGTAACCATGAACTTTCAGCTTGCCGAGCTGCGAGATGACGATGTTCAGCAGGTCGTTCTCACCCTTCGTCACGTAGTTGTACAGAAGTTCCATCAAGAGGTATTTGTTCATGAAGTAAACACCCAAGAAAGCCAGGTTACCCCTGGGATTCTGAGGCTTTTCCTCTATCGACACTATCCTGTGATCTTCCATCTGGACAATCCCGTACTTGGTCAGATCGTAGGTCTCGTCGAGATACTTCACCAGGAGTGTGATGTCGGCACCAGTTGAGAAATGAAAATTGAACACCTGTGTGAAGTCAATCTTGTATATGTGATCGCCCGAGCCGATGAGCACGTAGTCTTCTTCTCCACGTCTCAGGATGGTCATGTTCTGGAAGATGGCATCCGCGGTGCCCTTGTACCAGTACGAACCCTCCGCGCTCACGTAAGGCTGGAGGATGAAGAGGCCTCCGTTTTTCCTATCCAGATCCCATTCTTTGCCCGAGCCGAGGTGATCCATGAGGCTTCTGGGGTTGTACTGCGTCAGCACACCCACCTTTCTTATACCTGCGTTCACCATGTTACTCAGTGTGAAATCAATCGCTCTGTACTTTCCGAAGACCGGGAGGGCCGCACTCGCACGTTTCGAAACGAGAGGCCCGAGCGATTCACTATGGCCACCCGCTAAAATCAAACCGAGGACCTTCAAAAAGCACCCCTCCGTGATTATTCTACCACTACGATGCTACAATCTTTGAGGAGGAAAGGACATGTGGTATCCGGGTCACATGGCCAAGGCATCGAAACAACTTTCGAAGCTCATCAAACTGGTTGACGTGGTCATAGAGCTTCTGGACGCGCGTGCGCCTCTGGCCAGTCGGTCCTACAGCAGAACACCATTCAGAGCGAAAAAGAGGCTGATCTTTTTGGGCAAATCTGACATCGCAGATGCGAAGACCACCGAACTCTGGAAGAAACATTTTCAAGCCAGCAACGAGGAAGTGTTCGTCTTCGACAAAGATACGGACAGAAAAAAGGTCATAGACTTTCTCGCCAAACATACCAACAGAGGCTCTCTCCTGATAGTCGTTGGTGTCCCGAACGTGGGAAAGTCCACATTGATAAACAAGTTGAAGGGCAGGCGGTCTGCGCAGGTCGGCGCCACACCGGGCATCACAAGGTCTTTGCAGTGGTTCGCGGTCGAAGGTCTGTTCAGAGTTCTGGACACACCCGGGCTGCTTCTGCCAGAACTCTGGAGCGTCGAACTCGGTGCGAAGCTCTTGTTGATAGGCAGTTTGAGCGTTGAAATGGTGGACGAGAAAGTCATGCAGCGCGCGTATCAGATATACGCCCGTATCGCAAACCTTGAAGAACAGGATCTCAACGCGTTCTTAGAGAAGTACGCACTGGAGAAAAGAATGCTCTCCAAAGGTGGCGTAGCTGATCTGGACAGGGCACGCGTGAACTTCTTCAACTGGATCGCGCAGGGAAAGTTTGGAAGAATCAGTTTCGAAACTCCGCAGGAGGTGGATCAAGATAAAGGCGATAGTGTATCTTCCACTGAGGCCTGAAAAGGCAAAGCAGTTGAACCTTCCGTTAAAACTACCGGTGCTCGCCGAAGATCTGGCTTTGATAACAGATCAAGACAGGATCCCTCTGGATGTGATCGTCCGGGGGCTCGAGGCGGAATTTTCCGTCTCCAAAGATCCGTACTATCAATCGTATCTGATATATTTCTATTACGAAAAAGTCAAGTCGGCCCTGAACGTGGACGATCTCGAGACGGCAAATGACTACGTCGAGAGGGCCGGCAAGATAGAGAAAGATTACCGCTACGATTTCTTCAAAGGTCTCATCTACGTGAAGAAGCAAGAGTACGAGCTGGCTGAGATCTGTCTCAGATCCTGTATTTCGAGAAATCCAAACTTTCCGCTGGCCCATTACGAACTCGGGAACATCCTGCGCGCGAGAAAGGAATTCGAAGACGCCATAGAGGAGTACCAGAAGGCCTTCGAGATCGATCAGGAGTTCCTTTTGCCCGTGGTTCGAATCGGAGATTGTTATCTCGAGATGGGTGAGGTGAGGATCGCCTGCGACTTTTACCAGGTTGCCGCACAGAGAGATCCAAACTTTCATCTTGCCCACGCTCGCCTCGGCGTAGCGTGCAACATGTTGCAGAAATACGACAGGGCCGAGAGGGCGTTCAAGAGGGCACTGGAGCTGAACAGTGAAGATTTCGAAAGCGCGCTCAATTTGACTCACACTCTTTCGCGGCTTGGAAAGCATTTCGAGGCACTCCAAGTTTTCAAAAAATTGCTCGAGAAGAATCCCGAAGATCCCGTACTGCTGAACGAATATGCACTGTGTCTTCGAAGGCTTGGCTTTTACGAAGAAGCGAAGGTTCAGATAGACAGAGCAAGCCAGCTGAGCAACGAGGCCTTCATCCTTTACAACAGGGCATTGCTCACACTGTTCGTGAACGAGCGAGAGGGAATCGAGCTGCTCGAGAAGGTACCCGAGCAGTTTCAAAGCAGGGCGTTCGAACTCATAGACTATCTGAAATCCTGGACGGGTCCGCTGGTAGCTTCACGTTGCACCGAAGAACTGGTCTTCAAGATCAAAAAATGCATCGTTCAGGGTGAACTGGACCTCCAGAGGCTCAGCTTCGTGTTACCGCAGAACGAGAGGACGAACCTGGTGAGAGAAGGTTTCCTGCCCATGCAGGATGAACAGATCGACGATGCGAGCTGGATGAGGTTCCTGCTGGCCGTAGCCATATCGAGCAGCAAAGATCCCATTCAAATGGAAAAGAACGTCACCAAAGCGGTTGTCGCGTTCTGCTCGAGCGGTATCATGCTGGCCGTCGCGATAGCCCTGATCCGGCTTTTAATGCACGTGAAAGTCCACGAGGAGTTCGATCTGGAATCCTACGTCAACGACACTGTCTTCGATCTTCAAGAATACCACTGGGAGTTCGCGAGAAAGGTTTCGCATACAGACGATGAAACCTTTTCTCTGGATGAGATCGAGGGCAAAATTTTCACATCGGCGAGTGAACTGTTCTTAGCGCTGCTCAAAGTGCTGTCTGTGAATCCAACCATGGAGGAAGTGAACGCAATGAGGGATGAAAACCTGAAATGTCTCTGCAAGAACGTTCTGGAGGTGATGGGATGTACGACAGACAACAGATCCTGAGCGAACTTGCTCAAACTGCGAGCACCAAGATCGTTCTGCTGGTGATGGATGGTATCGGAGACGTGCCGGGAGAGAAAGGTAAGACTCCGCTTCAGGCTGCCAAGAAGCCCAATCTGGATCGCGTCGCGAAAGAGTCCGACCTCGGTCAAACGATCCCCGTCATGCACGGAGTCACGCCGGGCAGCGGTCCCGGGCATCTGGCGCTGTTCGGCTACGATCCTGTGAAGTACCAGATCGGTCGTGGCATACTCGAAGCGCTGGGCTTAGACATTGCTGTGGGTGAAAAAGACGTCGTCGCAAGGGCCAACTTCGCGACCATTCAAAACGACACCGTTCTCGATCGCAGGGCCGGCAGACCCTCCACTGAGGAAAGCTCCAAGGTGGTCGAAAAACTTTCTAAAGCAATCCAGTCGATCGAAGATGTGAAGGTTTCGTTCTATGCCGGCAAAGAACACAGGTTCGTGGTGAAACTCACGGGCGAAGGTCTGGACGACAGACTGTCCGATGCGGACCCACAGAAGGAGGGCAAACCCTTCGTTTACACGCAGGCCCTGGCGCCCGAGGCGGAAAGAACGGCACGCATCGTGAACAAACTGCTTGACGAAATAAGGAGAGTGCTATCGGACCAACCAAAAATGAATTGTGCCCTCATGAGGGGATTTTCAAAGTATCCAGATCTTCCACAGTTTCCGGCGGTGTACAAACTCAAAGCCGCGGCGATAGCGACCTATCCCATGTACAGAGGCATAGCGAGGCTCGTTGGAATGGAGATCGTTCAGACGGGCGACACCGTGAAGGAAGAGTTTGAAACCGTGAAGCGCGTATGGAAAGATTATGATTTCTTCTACGTGCATGTGAAAAAGACCGATTCTTACGGGGAAGACGGTAACTTCGAAGCGAAAGTTCACGTCATAGAAGAGGTCGACGAGGCCCTGCCGATCCTTCTCGATCTTCAACCCGACGTGCTCATCGTCACGGGTGACCACTCAACCCCCACGCCCCTGAAGGCGCATAGCTGGCACCCTGTTCCTTTGATGATCCGCTCGAAGTACACGAGGAAGGGTTTGAACGACGCGTTCGACGAATACGAATGTGCGAAGGGAACTCTGGGAACCATCTACGCCGTGGATGTGATGGGGCTGGCACTTGCACACGCTCTGAGGCTTGAAAAGTTCGGTGCATGAAATACTTCTGGCTCATAGTTTTCACCGCTCTCTCGGCTGGGGTGATCCTTTCCCCAGCCTTTCCTCTGACCTCACTGGTGTTGTTGCTTCTGCTGTTCAAAAAGAAATCTCTGACGTTCTTTGCGATCTTTCTCTTTCTTGGAAGCTTTCTCGCCGCGGTTCACACCGTCAGTGGTACTCACGAAGTTGTGGGGTATGCGAAGATCGAAAGATCGAGCTACGTGATCGCGACTGACGTTAAAATCTTTTCAGACGATGAATGGAAAAGCCTTCTTCACAATCTCAAACTCTACAGCAAAGAAGTAAAGGCGGGTGAGACCTTTTACGCCTCTGGAAAGATCGAATTTCGTTTCGCATACCCGCCTCTGACCATGAAACCAACCTTCAGCGCAGGAACAAAGTTTGGGAACAGAGGCTTTGAGAAGGTTCATTCGAAACTCATCGGGTTCAAGAGAAAGATCATCGAATTCTTTCAAAACAACGCGCCCAGCTGTTCTGAACTCTTTTCCACACTCGTCTTTTCAGATCCTTCCTTCGACGCGTCCCAGTCCGAGAAAGTGAGAAAGAGCGGTCTTGCACATCTGTTCGCGGTCTCCGGGCTGCACGTTGGCATTGTTTATACGCTGTTCGACGTTCTCGTCTCGCTCTTCAGCCACAGTCTCTTCGTGAGAAGACCACTTTCAGTGCTGTTCACGCTCGTGTTCGCGACCATGACGGGACCTTCACCCTCGGCGCTCAGGGCTGCACTGATGCTCGCCGTGTGGAACTTTTTCAAACTGATCGATTACCCGATCGAACCGCTGAACCTGCTTGGCTTCGTCGCGACGATGAATCTGCTCTTTGAACCTTACATCCTCCTGTCTCCATCTTTCCTCATGAGCTACTGTGCAGCGGCGACGCTCGTGGGGATGCAGGAACATCTGAAAACCTTCAGAGGCATCGTTGCGAACCTTTTGATCTCTCTCTTCGCCTTTGTGGGTGTGGCACCGTTCCTGTTACTGTTCTCAACGATGAACCTACTCGCTCCGTTGATCAGCGTCCCGGCGGTTTTTCTTGCGACACCACTGCTTTGGGCCAGCGTTTTGATCATGTTCCTTTTCGCGATGAACCTTCAAAGCGCCGCAGCCATCCTGATCCGCGGCGCCATTCCCTTAGCCTGGGCGATGCAAAAGTTGATCGATCTGTCGTCGCGCTTTTTGAACCTGAGTGGAAACTTTTTAGCTTACTCGCTTTCATCGGCCTTGCTTTTGTTCTTGCTCTGGCATTTTGGACAGAGCCCGAAGAACTTCACATCGTAGTCTGTCACGACGTATCCTGTTTGCTTCTCCACGTTCTTGACCAGCTGTTTGACAATCTGTTCGTCTATTTCCAAAAGCTCACCACAGCTTCTGCATATCACGTGCTGATGGACCGTCTCCGCATCCGGTGTTGCCAGTTCGTACCGGTAGACCCCCTCACCGAACTCGAGCCGCCTGAGAAATCCAAGCTTGCTCAGAAGTTCGACGGTCCTGTACACGGTCGCCTTGCTTATCCTGTACCTCTTTTCCAGAAGCTTTCTGTAGACATCCTCCGCACCGAGATGTCTCTCGCCTGACTCTGCAAAGACTTTCAACACGATTTCCCTCTGGGCAGTCATTCTGTACTTACGCGATCTCAATTCTTTTCTGAGCGATTCGTAGAGCATGCTTTACCTCCCTTCACACGTTCATGACAGGCTTTATGTCTATCTTCCAACCTGTCACTTTCACTGCCAGCCTCGCGTTCTGACCACCCTTGCCTATGGCCAGAGATAACTGCGTTGGGGGCACCAGCACTCTGGCTGCCTTCCTCTCGGCATCGAGTATCTCAACGCTCACAACCGAGGCTGGAGCGAGCGCGTTGGCTATGAGCTGTTTTGGATCATCGACCCACTTGAACACGTCCACTTTCTCGCCTCTCAGCTCCTTCAAGATCGAAGAGATCCTGCTACCACCTTCGCCTATGCACGCACCAACGGGATCAACCTGAGGGTTTGTCGAGATCACACCAACCTTCGTCCTGACACCCGGCTCCCGCGCTATCGCTCTGACCTGCACGATCCCGTTCTCCACTTCCGGCACCTCGAGTTTGAGAAGACCAACCACAAACTCTGGAACGGACCTGCTCACGAGGATCTTTGGGCCTTTCTTGTCCTTCAGCACGTCCACAACGTAAACCTTTATCAGATCGCCGGGTTTTATCGTTTCACCGGGAATCCAATCCCTTTTCATGAGCCTCGTTTCTATCTTTCCCACCCGGATGTCCGCCCAGTCGGCCGTGACGCGGATCACTTCGCACGTCGTAACGGAACCTGCAAGTTCAGAGTAGTGCTCGTACTGCCTTTCCTTTTCGAGCTCTCTGATTCTCTGTATGAGCACCTGCTTGGCAGTCTGCGCCGCGATCCTTCCAAACTCCTTGACGCTTATTTTCTTGTAAATCTTTTTCCCAATTTCGGCGAGCGGATCGATCTTGCGCGCATCTTCCAAGCTGATCTGCGTCAGCTCGTCGGTCACGTTTTCCACCACATCGAACACTTGATAGAGCTGAATATCTCCCGTCATCCTGTCTATCTTCACTTCGACGTTCTTGCTCGTTCCGAAGTTTTTCTTGTACGCGCTCACAAGCGCCTTCTCGAGTATCTCCATGATTTCGTCTTTCGAGATGCCCTTTTCTTCCTCGAGTTGTTCCAGCGCTTCGAGAAGATTCAGATTCATATCATTTCACCTCCTAAAATTCTATTTCGAGACGACTGCGTTTCACGTCTTCCGGCCTGAACGTGATCTTTTCGCCGAGCACATCAAGAACGATCTGATCCTCTTGCGCGCTCTCGATCCTTCCAATGTACACCTGACCGTTCACGAGCCAGAACTTTGCAAGTTTTCCAACGAACCTTTTGTAGTCACTCAATCCCCTGAGAGGCCTGTCCAGACCGGGTGAAGAAACTTCGAGCACGTAGCTGTAAGGAATCGGATCTTCCCGGTCCAGATAGTCTGATACCTTCATCGAAACGTTTTCGCACTGGGCTATACTCACGTAACCGTTCGGATCGTCGATAATGATTCTGAGAACCCATCGACCCCGTTCTTTCTTGAACGAAATGTCGAACAGTTCCAAACCCATGCCCAGCAAGATCTTCTCCACCTCAGTCTTTATACCTTCCAGCAAGTCCTCCATCACGACGCCTCCCTACTACTGAAAAACCGGGACCTCTGTCCCGGTACCTGGCGGAGAGGGTGGGATTTGAACCCACGGGTGGCTTTTGACCACCACACGCTCTCCAGGCGTGCGCCTTAGTCCGCTCGGCCACCTCTCCAGCTCTTTTCATTTCTATTTATACCACACTCACAACGATACATGTTCAAGTTACTTTTTCATTACGAGAATCCGCCGGGAAAGTGTACTCTTTCAAGGGGGGAATGAAATGCGGCTTTTTCGTTAGATATATTGCAGTTTTTCTAATGATGGTAGTGTACAACAGAAGGGAAAGTAAGTCATGAAGAAAGCCGAACGGATTAGAAACACTCTCCAGGAAACAAAGGAGCGCAGGAAAATCCAAAGGCCTATTGTTTTTCAGCAAAAGTTCGTAAACTCCATAGCCTTAAAGCAGTACGGCGTAAGCTACAAATTAGACTTTGCCCGAAATAGGGTAAGGATACAGAAGCTTGGAAGCTTTCGTGTTTTAGGGCTTCATCAGATACCTGACAATGCGGAAATAGCAAACGCCG
>LDZQ01000581.1_pt1 | contig 45342 bp, 48 predicted proteins | sample 615361 | NCBI WGS metagenome assembly LDZQ01 (sample SAMN03408297, study PRJNA278302) | terrestrial metagenome | isolation source: oil reservoir sample I2 | place: USA: Alaska, North Slope, Ivishak formation | collected 2013 | reverse complement strand
CTGTCTGATTATCCACCTGATCTTTTTGTTCGTTAGTTTTCTCACATGAAGTGGGTGTTTAGTAGTGAAATAATTTAGGGATACTACAACGACACCTTTAAATTTGGTGAGTTAAAGATGGATTGTGAAGCTCGTTGCCATCTCAGTGTACGGAGAGGACAAACCGGGAATCATCCACGCGATTTCGAAAGCACTCGCTGACTGCGGAGCGAACATAGTTGATATTGAGCAGACCGTCCTGCAGGGCATGTTCGTCATGTTCATCGTTGCAGAGGTTGATGATGAGGTATGTGTTAAAAGAGAGGTGGAGAGGGCAGCGGGTGAGGTTGGAGTTCACGTCAGCCTGACTCCCTTCCAGAGAAGGGAGAAGGCCGAGAAAAACCTCTACGTCGTGACGATTCTGGGCAAGGACAGGGTTGGGATAGTGAGGGACATTACGAGAGCTTTCCTCGATTTCGGCATCAACATCGAGAGAACGAGCTTGACGGCGAGGGAGGAGCTAATCTCCATAGAGTTCCTCGTTGACCTCGGGCAGAGGGATGCGGCTGAAGTCAGGAAAAGGCTGAGGAGAGAGGCTGAGAGGCTTGGGCTGGACATAGTAATGCAGCCCTACTCCACCTTCAACAGAGAGAAGAGGCTGATCGTTTTTGACATGGACTCCACGCTCGTGGAGGCTGAAATCATAGACGAGCTTGCCAAGGAGGCTGGAGTTGGGGATGAGGTGTCGAAGCTGACCGAGAGGGCAATGAGGGGAGAGATAGGCTTTAAAGAGGCCCTCGAGGAGAGGGTGAGGCTGCTGAAAGGGCTGCCAGTAGAGGTGCTCGAGAGGATTTACTCAAGAATAAAGCTAACGGAGGGGGCAAAGGAGCTTGTCAGGAGCCTGAAGGAGGCCGGCTACAAGGTCGCAGTCGTCAGCGGGGGCTTCAGCTACTTCACCGACAGGCTTAAGGAGGAGCTTGGTTTGGATTACGCCTTCGGCAACGAGCTTGAAATTGAGAACGGCAGGCTTACGGGCAGGATTAAGGGCAGGATAATCGATGCTAGTGAGAAGGCCAGGATTGTAGAGGAGATTGCGAGGAAGGAGGGGATAAGTCCTGAAAATGTGGTTGCGGTGGGAGATGGCGCGAACGACAGGCTTATGATTGAGAGGGCCGGACTGGGGATAGCCTTCAACGCGAAGGAGGTTCTGAAGGATGTTGCAGACGGCAGCATTTCCAAAGAGAACCTTGTTGGACTGGCAAGCGTCCTTAAGCTGCCAGCAGAGTTCAGAAAAAAGGTATGAGAGATATCCTTTTCATCTACCTGCTGACTCTCGGAATTAAGCTCTACGCCTACTTCCTGTCGGGATTTACGGCGATTCTGGCTGATGCTTTTCATTCCGTAATCGATATAACCATGATACTAATTCTGCTTCTCTCTGAAAGGTATGCTGAGAAGGAAGCGGATTACCAGCACCCCTTCGGCCACGAGATGGCGAGAAATGTTGCGTCACTTGCCGTAGGTGTGGGCTTCATAACCTTCATGTTCTTCGAGCTCATGAAGGAGGGTCTTCTTAAGGTCCTTCACCCGGCTTCGGGATACAGCAATGTGGAAGTCGCCCTGGGTGCGGAGGTTGCAGTTCTTGCCCTGCTCGTAATTGCTGCGCTGATATCTGCCAGAAGGTCAGGAATTCTTAACAGAACACTTCTCGTTGAGAGCCTAAACGACTCCCTTTCCACTTTGGCCGTTATTGTCGGTGTTGGACTTGTTTGGGCAGGCTACCCGATATTTGACGGCATCGCCACCATTGCTATTGCCTTTATAATCTTTTACAACTCCTTCAGGCTGGTAAGGGACAATGCAAGACTTTTAATCGGAATGTCCCCTTCAGAGGATTTTTATCGCAGCGTTGAGGACGCCTGTCTCGAAATTGAGAGGGTTAAGGGCGTTCACGACATGGTGGGCGTTTACACTGGGGAGAACTCCGTCCACCTCGATTTGCACGTGACTGTTGATGGGGCGATGACGATAGAGGAGGCCGACAAGCTCTCGGTGGAGATAGCCGAGGCGATAATGGCAAAGCATCCTGAGGTGAAGCACATATCCGTCCACTTCTGCCCCCACGATGGGCGTAGGAGGAAGTTATACTGAGAGGTCGATTAGATTGCAGTGGTTGGAATCCACTTCAGTAAAGATTGTGAAATTGGTTTGGCGTTTTTACTTATGTTGTACGATTCGTCTCCCGCCAATACAATGCAAACACTCCTTTCTTTAAGCGCTGCAGCAAATCCCGCAGGTGTTTGCAGTGCCAGGAAGCAACTCGCATCCGTGCATGCTAAAAGCTACTCTTTCTGCTGAGTTTGGTTTGCTCGTGTTTTTTGAGTGCGATGAACGTCAGCAATGCACCACAAATATCATGACCAGGGCCGAAGAGGTTGTTGATTATGGTGAAGTAGGTGGTTTCTTCCATTGTTTGTTGAGGTGGTGTGGTGCTATCTAAAATTACGGTAATCTTTGGACGGGTGAGGTATCGGTAGATTTCGCATATTCCGCCCACAAAAAGAGCCACGCCGATAGAAAGGATAATTTTCACGAAAAGCTCGTCGCCGTCAACGACTTTCCTGCCAAATTCTGTGAGGCTGACGTAAACCCACTTGCTCCTTCTGTTTTTGGCTACAAGCCCGGCGTTGAGCAGCTTCTCAATGTGCTCGCTGACGGTGGATTTTGACATGTCGAGGCTTCGTGAAATTTCGCTGAGGGTCATGTTCCTATCTCTAAGGAGTTTGAGAATTCGAACTCTTGTTGGAGACAGTAAAGCCTCTAAGGTTTCTGGCTTTAACACCCATACCATTGAACTCTTGTTAGTTCGGAGCATAATAAAGTTTCATGCTGGCTCATCAGCTTATCAGCCAGTCTATCAGTCGTGCAAGTGTCTCGAAAACGCCGAAAAGCGGTCGGAGTAATGTTTCTTGATTGTTCCAGCGGTCTGAATTGACTGTGTAGTTCTCAGGTGGCTGAATGCTGGAACGCTCAGGCAGTGAAATCTCGACCTTGGATAATTTGATTGTCGCATTTAACTTGCCCTCTGGAACGTCGGGGACAAGAATTCCTGCCTTTTCGACCATTATCGCATCGGCAGGAATTCCCAACCTTTCGGCGAGCGCTTTGATTCTCTCCAAGATCGTACCGTTTATCTTCGTCACACCAATAAACACTTTGTTCCTAGCTTCATCAGGTCCTGCCATGGATAAATACTTACCAAGAAAGGCATCCCTGCTCATTTCGTCAAAGATCGCATCCTTCCACCTGTAAAGCTGGCTGTAGCTGTACTTTCCCTTAACAACCTATCCACTCTCCACCGTAGTACGGCGAGTCTCTTCCCAACTTCTGCAGCTCAATCGCCTTCTTCGCTGCGGAGTAGTAGTCCGAACGCTCTATGCTGTCAACATCGATGCAGAGCCACCAGTCTGCAAGCTCCTCTTTCTTCACCCACTCTCCGTTCTCGAAAACGTAAAACTCCTCCATCGGACTTTTTCTGCAGAGCGACCTGTCCACCTTCAGCTCGGCAATCGTCGGTATCGCACTGCCCACTGCAATGGCCCCCAGTATGAGAACGCTTGCCAGCACGAATCTAAGTATATAGACATTTAGAGCTAAACTCGGAAAAACTACTAACGATAATTGTAATTTCAGCTCTTTTCGTGCTCATTGCTTTGCTCCTTATCTCTTACCAGCTCATCAAGCACGGATACAGGGCTGCAGATATAAAAAATCTTTACACAATCCTTGAAGGGGAAGAACTAAGGAGGCAAAAGGATTTAAGCGCTAAACTCAGATGGGGAATCGTTGACGAGATTCTTTGGACAATAATTGTTGCAAACGGAGCAATTCTCTTTACTGCGCATTACGTGCTAATCGGTTTAAAGATCTTGGATTTGATTGCTATTTTCGTGGTGATGTTGAGTGGCGTAATGCTTTACGCGCCGCTCGCCTTCTTATTTCTGTACCCCGTCGTAAGAGCATTCGAGAAGAATTTTCCTCCGAGCAATCCGCAGTTCTTGCTTTCCCACGGACTTATCTGCACTGTTTCGAGTCTAATAGTTTACGAGAAACTCGAACAACTTTGGTGGGACCCCCTGCTTGTGGGCTTTTTCTGGATCGCTGCGGGCTTCGTTAGCTTCTTCACGAATAGGAGATTTGAAGTCCTGGTTTTCCTGCTTCTAATAGCTCCTCTCGCCCTCCTCTCCGTAAAATGTCCGGGAGCGATTTTGCCGATTCTATTGGCGAAATCCGAATGCTCGTTGAGAATCCAAGCGACTTTTTTAGTTAAACTGGCAGTTCTAATCTTTGCGAGTTTAGCTGCAGTTGCATTGGTTCTGCAGGTCTTCGGATACAAATCGCTGAGGGAGCTTTCTGAGAAAAGGAAAGCAGCCATAAAACAGGGAAAATACAATCCCCTCAGAGATCCAATCATCTGGATAGCCTGGATCATGCTAACCTCACTCGGACTGCTTATCGCTTCGTTTATGGAGCGTGGTGAAATTTCCCCCAACATGCTGTAAACCAATTTTCTCTTCCTCACCTGCAAGATTTTTATTCTGCCGGATTATGGTGACACCATGAACAAAGGAAAACTCGCTTTGCTCTTCACATTTGCTGCGTGCTTTGCAGTCATTGTTTTCTTCTGGTTGCTCGCCGTCCCGCCCGAAAACTTCACCGCTGATAGAATTGTTATGGTTCTTCTCATATCGCCCATCTTTGCAATCTTACTCGCCTTTAACCTCTCAAGGTTCCTCAAGCAGCACGGCTACTCACTGAGACAAGTTCACGTTGCATTGGAGCAAAATATTGCCGACTTCATTTACGAGTTTCAGCGCCTTGTCTTCATCCACTTAATGCCCATCGCCTTTCTTGGAGCTCTTATTTTCTACTACGGAGAGTTTACACCAGCGATTGCAGAATTTTTATCTCTCTTCGCATTAATATTCGCCCTTTCTCCTCTCCTATTCCTCGGAATCTCCTTTTTCGTTGCCATGCTGCAAGTTTACGAGCGAGTTAGGAAAAAGAGCTTACTGCGAGCTAACTTTTTCAATTTCTGGATCTGGATTCACTTGTTCGTAATTTTGCTAATAATCATATCGAAAGTGTTAGTGCAACCCTCGGAGCTACCGTTCCAGAAAGCTTATTTTAAAGCTCTCAACGATGGGGTCTTCAATCTGTTAATTATTGCAACCATGAACGCCATTTTCGGCGTAACCGGAAGAATGGTAGCGCGTGAAAAGTTCCCCATCCTCTTGCACCTATCGATCCCGCTCGTAAATTCGTTTGTTGCTGTGAAAATTTTAATGGCGTAGGTTGTTGCGATGCGGAGAGCGGTAGCCTGTTCTATCGGGTGTAGTGGATTCCGTGCAGCGATATGCACAAGTCAATGTAGCAAGCTGGAACCTACTTCTGCACTACCACAGGTGTTTAGGCTTTATCCAGATCTTATTCTTCTGTGGTACGCAGTATTTCAGCCCGTACACTGGTTCAGGGTGCGTTCAAAGGAGAGAGCTAAGAGAGAAAAGTAGCTGTATCGCCATGACAGAACACAACTCTTTTTAGCTTTACTGGCTAAATGCGGACATGTGGAAGAGAAACCTCCTCCTGTTAATTCTCCTCCATATCGGCGCATTTCTCTTCCCATTCCTGACCGTCTCCAAGGAGAAGCTAACTCCGGAAAGAATAGCTGTCGCTTTAGCTCTTCTGGCAGTCGTGCTAATGTCCGAAGCTCTCTCCATCTACCTGATTTTCAAACGTCGCGGTTTGAGACTTAGAGAGGGACTGATCTGGATTCTGGAGCTTAAAGAGATTGAATACGCAAAACTCAGCGAAGAGGAACGCGATCTGGCTGTAAAGTTCGGCTACATAATTATCGGCTTCCCGGCGGCGGGCTTGATGCTCTGCGGAGCTGTTTTGGAGTGGGGTGATTTAGCGTTGGCTTTCAAGTTCCCGATCATCTTCTTTGCCTTCATCGTCCCGCTACTTCAGCTCTGCCTTTTCCCCCTCGTTGTTTTGTTTTACACCTACAATCGATTTTTGAAGAATGATCTGGCAGCTTCCGCAAACTTTTCAGTATTTTGGGCAAAGCTATCCATTGCGGGGCTCGTTCTGGTGCTTTTATCCTTAATGTTGGTCAAATCCGAAGTCCTGCCCTTCGTGAAAACCATTACCGCTCACAGAACAGCTTTCATCCTCGCACCGCTCTTCAACATCTTCGTGGGGGCGCTGCAGTATTTGATGGCTAAAACGGGCTCAAGGGAGCTCATGGTGACCTTTTCTATTGTTCTGTTCGCTTCGCCTCTGCTCTCCTTCGCTCTCCTCTTAGAGCTTCTCGGAGCCTATTCATTACAGGAAAGCCTAAAATTTGCGCTTATCGGCGTTTCAGTGATTTTTCTTGCCATGTTTGCGGCTACATGGGTGGTGCTAAGACTCTTTGGCTACTCTTTCGACACCCTTCAACGGGCGGTGGAAGAGGCGAGGGTTGAAGGTCCAATCCTTTTCTGGCTTTTCTGGGTAAACGCTGCAATTGTTGGGATTGGAATATTTTTCGTTATCCGCATTCTGACTTTTTAACGCAAGGGAAACTGATGTAAGCGGTGACGGGTTGAGGATCGAAAAATCTAACAGCATGCGTTGCCAATAGTAACGTGAAAATGGGCGCCAAACTCCTTTACATAGTTCTTTTCACAGATGTAGCACTGCTCCTCCTGTCAAGCTTTGTTGAAATCGGCGTGAGAGGTACTTGATGTACCTTTGCGGCCTTGCAATGACAGCTGCGCTGTCCTGCTACTTTTTAGCGTTCTTAAGGATTGCTTTGAAGAAAGTGTTGTGAGCAACTGTCTAAAATAAAAGAAAAATTTATAAGCTAAGAAATAGCATGGTGAATGGGTCAGGGTTTGGAGCCGTTTGCAATGAATAAACTCTGGGGTAGATCTGGTGATGGGCCATGGATGCAACAACAAATTTCTTCATTTCATATTTCTTACCCCTCATATCGTTTCTTGGCCTGCTGAATCTGCTCTACACCCTTTATTCAAGAAGCAGAATGGATAGACTTCGGTTTATTTCCTCGTCAGTCGTTTCCATCTTCACAATCTTGTTTGGAACAATGCCTTATGCCCGCTACAATCGATTGCTCGGCGAGAGCTTTTGCAACCTGATGGTTTTCGTTCTTCCCGTATCTTTCTTCCTTGTATCCTTGCTTTTATGGTTGCTAAGGAATAAATACGTAAGTGAACTGAAATGACCTTTCAACTTCTGAGTGTGGTAATTCTCGCCTTTGGTTTTGCGTATTTTTTGTTCTTAATTCTGCGCAAGGCACAATTTCCGAAAGTGGCCTGGATTATCCAGCTGGAACTACTACCATCTTCTGAAGTTTTCTGGGTTGGTATTTGACTTGGCTGGCTGGATATATTTCTTAAGTTTCGAATCGTCTCTCTCATCTTGTATTTTCCAGTTGCAGGGCTTTTCAGGTTTAAATCAACTGGTACCGCACAATTAAAAATAAAAATTAACCCAAAAACCTCTCCAGCCTGCTCAGAAACTCTCCAATCCTCTCCCTCGAAGTTGCGTAGCTCAGCCTGACCCAGCTTTTGTAGGCAACGCCAAAGGCTGAGCCGGGAGTTAGAGCCACATATTCCCTCTTCAAAAACTCCTCGCAGAACTCGTTGCTGTCCCTGCCGACATTCATGAAGATGTAGAAGGCCCCCTTCGGCGGGGCGTATTCTATGCCCATTTCGTCAAGCTTGGCCATTATCATGTCCCTTCTCGCTCTGAACTCCTCCACAATCTCTTTTATGAAGCTCTGGTCTCCTTTGAGGGCCGCTACCCCAGCATACTGCACGAAGGATGTGGGATGGCTGACTGAGTGGCTCTGCATGCGGTTCATGAGCTTTATTATCCACTCCGGCGCTGCAGCATACCCCAACCTCCAGCCGGTCATGGAGTAGGTCTTGGAGAAGCCGTTGATTGTTATCGTCCTTTCAAGCATCCCGTCCATTGCAGCGAGGCTGTAATGCTCGCCCTCGAAGATTATCTTCTCGTAAATCTCATCGCTCATCACCAGAATGTCCTTATCAACCGCCAAGTCCCTGACCTTCTTCAGAAACTCCTTGGGATACACAACACCGAGCGGATTGCTGGGAGTATTCACAACAATCATTTTCGTGTTTGCCGTTATGTAGTCCTCAATGGGAGCATCCTCAAAGCCCTCCTCGTGGGGAACCCAGACTGGCTTTGCTCCTGCCATCAGAATGCACGCCTCATAGCTAACCCACGAGGGGTCGAGGAGTATTACCTCATCCCCTTCCTGCAGCAAGCACATCATTGCCTCGAAAATCGCATACTTCGCTCCCGGCGTGACGATTACGTTCTCTGCCCCAACATCAATGCCGTTCTCGTTCCTCAGCTTCTCAACGATGGCATCAATGAGCTCAGGAACGCCCTTTGTGGGAGTGTAGAAAACCTTGCCCTCCTTCATTGCCTTGTATGCGGCCTCAATGATGAAATCTGGAGTGGGGAAGTCTGGCTCCCCAACGCTCATGTCCACTACGTCCTTGCCCTCTCTCTTCAGCTCCTTTGCCATCGTTGAAACTCTGAGCGTGGCTGAAGGCTGGACGACCTCTATCCTGTTAGCTCCCCTCTGCATCATACTCCTTCAGCCTCTTGACAAGCTTAACAGCAGCCTCTACAGCCCTCTTGGCGTAATCAACCCTCTCCGTTGCAGCAATCCTGCCCATTCCGGGCCCGCTGATGCCGAGCGTTACGGGCTTGCCGTACTCAAGGCTCAAATCCATAATCTTTCTCGCAGCGTGCTGGGCAACAATCTCATCGTGCTCCGTCTCCCCTTCAATTACGCAGCCTATGGCAACAACGGCATCAACCCTGCCCTTCTCAAGCATCTTCTTTACAGCAATGGGGATATCGAAGGTGCCGGGAACCCTGATGACCTCGCTAACCTCAGCCCCCAGAAACTCAGCATGCTCCTTACCGAGAATCTCCATCATGTAGGTGATGTCCCTGTTGAACTCAGCAACGACCATTCCAAGTTTGACCTTCTCCATTTGAAACCACCTGACAAGAATCTCCGTCAGTTATTTAATAATTTAGGGATTCGCATTGCCTCAATCTGTCACGTATAATAGAAATTCAAAAAATTTTAAAATACGATGCAAAAATTTCGAATCATGGTAAGGCTCGATTTCATGAAAACTTTCATGGAGGTCGTTGAGTCGGGAAGCCTGAAGAAGGCTGCAAAGAACCTCGGAATGTCCGTTAGCTCTGTGAGCTTTCAGATTAACTCAATTGAATCCTTCTATGGGGCGAAGCTGCTTGAAAGAGGGACCAACGGCGTAAAGCTGACAGATGAGGGCAAGATAGCAATCAAAAACATGAAGTCCATTCTCAGCAGCGTTGAGGAGACCAAAAAGCTGATTTCGAACCTCAGGGGCGATAAGATAACCATAGCCTCAGGAATGGTGGGATTGAACATCGTCCATGCCATTCAAACTCTCTTGAAGGCCACCTACCCACAGCTTGAGGTTAACGTGGCTCTCAGAGGGGCTCATGAGTGCGTTAGGGGTGTTCTGAGCGGAGAATTCGACTTTGCAATAGCTGGGGACATCCTCGACGAGCACCTTGAGTTCGACAGGCTCAACTGCGAGGTTCTGGGCCAAGATCACCTCGTTCTAATCACACCGCCAAACCACGAGCTTGCTGAGAAGCCTGTTGTCACGCTGGAAGACATTACGAAATATCCGATAGTAATGCTTGACGACAACTACGGCATCACGACGAGCACAAAAAAAGCGCTGATGGCGAGCGGGGTGAAGCTCAGCGAGCTGAATATTGCCTACACGGTCGGCGACTTCTACTCGAAAATCAATGCGGTGAGCAGCGGGATTGGAATCGCCATCACGTCCTTCATCGCAGCCTGCAAGGCGTGTGAGGTTGGTTTGATAAAGATGAGAAAAATTGAGGGCTTTAAGTCGGAGAGAGATATCTATCTCGTCTCCTCCAAGCTATCCTTGGAGAGCAAAAAGATGAGGGAGTATCTTGACTTCATTCTGGCCAAGGGGAGGCAGCTTTTCGAAGATTTTGCAATGCAGTGCAGGTGTTTCGGATAATTTTAATTTTTCGGCTTTTTTGAAATGGTTTTTGAATCCACTTAACCTTTAAAGTTGAGTTTTTTGAAGCAGTTACCTTATAATTTAATATATTACAGCTTTTAATTAAAATGCTATTTTAGGCAAGCAAAAACTCCGAACTTTCAAAAAATTTCGAAATACGTTTGGAAAATTTCGAAAATTTTAAATGCGTCCGAAATCACCGCTGACTATGCAGCAATCCAGTGTTTTTATCGACAGTGAAGTGCTGCTCGACGACAGGAAGTTTGCAGAAGCGATGCTGCTAAAGAAGGACAAAGCAGGGCTGAGCAGAGCCGACATGGTTTTCGTTCTTAGAAACCTGTTGAGGCTGAAGTACTATCCCGTAGCGGTGAAGTTCTTCTACGACGAGGCTGAGGTGGAGAAGTTCAAGGCAGAGCATGAGTACCTTGTAGCATGCAACCCCTTCACCTTCTGCCATTTCTGCGCTGAGTCGAGGCAGAAGGGAGATGTGCTTTTTGGGGAAAGGAGAACGCTGGGATGCAGCAACGCCCGCTACCTCTTTGGCTGGAAGGACTACGATGAGAATGAGATCAAGAGCCACATGAAGTATGTCAAAGACAGGGAACAGGCTGAGAGATTCGTAAAGACCAAGCCAAGGCTGCCTGAAGGACTTCTTGCCTTTGCCACCGCTCCACTCCACAAAGCAAAGTTTGAGCCTGATCTGGTGTTCATAATCTGCGACGTTCTGCAGAGCTACCACCTCTACAACGACTACGCAGCGGCCATGGACGTCCATCCAATCAGACCCAACTTCATGATGAACTCCGCTGCATGCGGTGGAGCGGTGTGGAGCTACGTGGAGAACACCATCAACATTGTTCCCATGTGCAGTGGCAGCTACACGGCAGGAAAAACGGAGCAGGGCGAGATAAACGTCTTCATACCTTGGGCTCACTTCGAGAAGCTGGTAGTCAGACTCCTTGAGAGAACTGCAAGTCAGGGAGGAGCGAGCTTCCCCAGAACAGGGGAAACCTATCCCGGATTCGATATTTGCAAGCTCTGCAACTTCCTGCTCTTCAGGAAGCCAAAGGAGGATGAGTAAAGGGAGGTGATACCTTGCTGGATGTAGTATGGGCTGAGATAGACGGGAACGTTATAACGGTGAATGCCCTGATGGTGTTTCTGTGGTTCATCTGGGTTGGCTGGATTTTCTCAACCGTCGGGGCATTTGGAGGTATCATGGCTGGTTTCGGCCACATTACAATCTTCGGAATTGGTGACTGGGCGAGCAAGCTGAAGGGGACAAAGGTTAACATTGGCTCCTACACCGATGCAGGCAAATACCTGACAGATACCATCAGGCTGGGCAACTCTGTGCAGACGTGGTTTAATGCTGTGTCGTCAACCTACAACTGGTACACTCAGAAGAGACTCGTATGGCCTGCTGGTGTTGCACTCGGTCTTGGAGCCGTCATCGGTGCTCAGGTTGGTGTGTGGGGCACTGGTGGGCAGGTTGCTCCTTCAATGTATAAAGGCCTGTTCGGTCTGGCGACCTATCTGATTGCAGGATACATGTTCTACCAGCTCACACCAAGGGCCAAGGCGGGAAAGAAGGCCGGAAGAGAGGCTGCACAGAGGTTCCAGCAGAAGGTTAAGGAGCTCAGGGAGAGCGGAAGGCTGCACGAGCTTGAGGGCATCAAGAACCTGAAGGTTGGCCTTAGCGAGACGACCTTCGAGTTCTTCGGCGAAAGCTTCAGAGTGAAGAACTTCGCACCTTTCATCGTCGGCTTCCTGATTGGGCTGTTCTCCGCAGTGATAGGAATTGGAGGCGGATTCCTCTTCGTCCCGTTCCTGACGAGCCTCGGACTGCCCTTCTACGTCGTTCCCGGAGCTTCAACGCTTGCAGTGTTCTTTACACAGACATCAACTGTACTTGGATGGCTGGCAAGGGGAGTGATGTATCCTGTGGCCCTCATCGTTGCTGGATGGGCAGGAATATTCATCGGCAGCTACATTGGTCCGAGAACTCAGAAGTACATCCCGCAAGATGCTCTCTTCGCCCTCTTCGGCATCCTTGCCCTCTACGTCGGAACGAGGTACGTGCTGAGCGCATTCTTCGGAATCAAGCTTCCACCATGAACTATTTCTTAATTTTTTTAACTCTGCTCGTAGCAGTTATTGTTGAGAAAATTGAGGAATTAGTGGCAATCAGATTTTTCAGCAGCTACGTGCTTGATATTGCCAGAATGGAGGCTGAAATTGAGGAATACAAGGAGCTTTCCATGCTTGCCATGCTGTCGGGTGATAGAGAGGCTTACAGGGGTTTTCAGGACATGATGAACGAAATTTACGGCAGAGTCTTCTTCAGGAAAATTTCCTTTTTCACACCGCTTTACTTCCTCCTTCTCTCTCCCTATATCGTTGCATTGCAGTTTCTCGGAGTCGAGAACTCCTTAAGCATCGTGCTGCCCGTTGCTGTCCTTTACTTCTCAGCAAAGCTGTTTTACGGGATGGTGAGAGACTTCGTTAAGAGCTACGTAGATTACAGAAAGGCCAATAATTAGCATGGCTCTGAAAAAATCAGTCATAGAGCAAATAAGTGTTGATGCTCATCATAACATTTAATTCTAACAATGCGAAAAGTTTTTTATTAGATAATGACAAATCTCTCCAATGGCAAACGCAGCAGACTTCGCCAACGCCTTAATGCAGATTGTTCTGGCCAATTTCGAGTTGCTGACGAACGCATTCAGCTTATTGCTTAACAACTCTGTTGATGTTGCGGAAGTGTGGAATGTTTCAATTCACGCTGCAGGATTCGGTTACTGGTTCATCAAGCCCTTTGTAGGGGATGGAGGTGCCTTAGATGTTGCATCCAAAAACGTTTCCGCGATGAAGAACATCAGCTACGCGATAAACTATATTGGAGGGAACGCGGAAACTATTTTTGGCAACGAAACTGGCCAGAAGGGCCTGTCTGCGGTAATGAGCCATTTTGTGGGGATGATTGATGATGAATTCGCTTTAAAGGTATGGAAGACTGCTAAGAGCGGTGTGGAGGTGGCGATGAGGATGCTGGAGAACATCAACGCAACGCTGAGGTGATGGAATGCCCATAGCAACAGCCACAGATTTTGCCTTAAATGCGATTCTAAGGCCCATATCAGACATCTTTGTTCTGATTTACGGGTTGCTTGAGCCCATAAATGCGCATCTCATTCCGGAGCATACTAATTTCATTTACGGGCAGCTATCCCTTCTGCTGTGGGGAACGAAGTTTCTGGCGACAATTCTCGGTGTTACCGCAAACAATGCTACTGCGATGGCAAATTTCACCGATGCACTCCACACTCTGTCGGAGAACTCCCACCACTTTTTCGGCACGGTTGAGGGGGAGAGCGGGATGGCCTACATTGCCAAGCACTCCTACATTGAGCTTAGCCAGAACCAGCAGCTTGCAGAGGATATGGCGGTGAAATTTGCGAGGGCGGTGAATAACACGATAATCTACTTTGTGAAGGTGTTTGAGTACCTGTGAGGTGATCGAATGCCAACAGCTTCAGAGCTTGGCAACGTGATGCTGCAGGGTCTCTCCGCACTGCTCAGGGCTCTCGGCGACTTTTTCATATATCTAAAATACGTGGGGAACAACGAAACCACTCTCAACGCTTCGAGGGGGAACTATCAAAGCTTCTGGGAGATTTGGTATCACGTTGATGCGGCAATTTCATGGTTCAGAAAGCTCCTTTTCGACACGAATGGGTTTATCTGGCAGATTAACCACAACGCAACACTTGAGAATGAGTTTGCTGAAGTTGTTGAGATTGCTGCAAAAAACGGGACATACATATTTGGTGACGTTTCAGGGAATAATGGGACAGCCTTTTTGGTAAAGGCGATGGCGGAGAGCGTTTCAAACAACCCGGATTTTGTCTCAAATCTGTATTATGCGGCAAAGCATCTGGTGATACTGATGGCCGATGCGCTCAAGGTGTTTCCCAATTACTTTCCGGGGTGATGGAAGATGCCGCTTGACGTCTGGATTGCTTTCTCGTACTTCATAGATTTCTTTCAGGGGCTTTTCATGCTCAACGCTGAGGTGATGAGAACGATTGCCGTAAACGACACTCTTGCCGGAAAAACGGCCGAGAGCATCTACTACATTTCCGGCTTTTTGAAGTACTTTTCAGATGTTTTCAGGGATACGGTGAACTTAGTTTCTGCGAATGACACGATGATGCGCTACAGTGTAGGAATCTGGCAGAAGGTTGCTGGAAATGCCACCTACGTGTTTGGAGACGATAACGCAAACTGGGGTATTGCTTACATCTGGAAGAAAAGCTACGAGTGCATTCAGGCTGGAGAGTACTGCCAGAATCAGGCACCGAGCTTGACATACAACGCGCTGCAGTTTTTCAAGTGGATGTTTGCTGCTATGGCTAAAGTTGGGGGGAAATTGTCGTCAATATATGTATAAAAAATAAAAATTAACCTAAAGCGGACATTAACGCATCCAATAGTGGACGTAGGATTGCCTGCGCAATTGGCTTTAGCCAGTTCGGCAAAGCTTCGTAAAGACCGTTCAATAAGTTCATCAGTGTCGTGAATGTTTCGTAGTTTATTTCCACCCCCAACGCCTGCAATATTTTCGCCACCAAATCTACAATAAACCCTAATAAGTCCATAAAAATTTTAGGTTTTGGATGATTATAAACTTTGCGAAATATTAATGATTATGGCGTGAACAACAATTATCATCAACAATTCGAAAGGTTTTAATAAATAGAGCGCTTTAACAATCTTACGTGAGAGTTTTGGCTACTGTCACGCTTGCGATGCTCTTGTGCTTTTCATCTATAAATTTAGCTGAGGCTAAAACATATGTGGAAAACTTTCACAAGGTTGGAGGTGTTGATGTTTCGACTTCTTCGCCTTTTCCAAAAGGGTGGAAAAACAGTGACAATCTGTGGGCCAATGATGACAGTGCTTGGGAAAGCCCGCCGAATAACCACGCTGCAGGTGAAGGCTCAGAATACACGCAGTCCGATATTGATGCCGTTGAAGCGCTGGATGGTGTTTACTCAAGAAGCAGCACCACAGCCGATGACACGTTAATTGGGGATGATGCAGAGTATGCGGTTCAGGAGTTTATGTTCTCTGTAGCGAAGGATGCTGTAAATCTTGAAATCAACGCCTACGTTACAGATGAAGATGACGGCATTCAGGCGTATATCTGGAATTTTGCAACAGCTTCGTGGGAGCTGTATGCTGACTACAGCAATACAAACATCGGATGGATGTGGATTAACTTCTCAACCGACTCCCCCTCCGACTACATCTCTAACTCTGGCGAGGTTTACGTTCTTTTCCAGAGCCAAGCGTATGCCGGTTTTTGGGGGTCAGATACTGCACACGTCGATGTTGACTACATTGAGGCTGTCGCGGACGTTCCAGATGCGGCAGTAAAAACAGTCTGTGTGGATGTAATTCCTGGAACTCTATCGGGGATTTCAAGGGACTGGGACGGGATATTTGACGATGATACAGTTAGCGTACAGGTTGAGGTAACCTCTGGGGGTTCGCCTGTTCCGAATTATCCCGTGTTCCTCAAAGGAGAGTGGGAAGGTGGTTATGGAACCTTTGGCGGGTCCTTCAGCAACAGCAATGGCAGGGCAACTGTCAGCGGCACCCCAATAAGTGGTGGTGTAACGGACAAATGGCGAGTGACTTTTAAAGCAGCATTGTCGGATGCAATGGTAAATGGCTTTGCATATCAGGCGGGAGTGTGTGGGGAGAAAAGGTTGGCTGAAGACGTTGCCGTAACCCCCGGAAGCTACGACATCACGTTAATTGGGCGCTACTGGGATGCCGGTGGGGGCGACTGGGTGAGGGTAAGGTGGATTGTGGAACCAAACGATGTGGACCCTGTTGTTGTAAACGGGTACAGCATTCCTGCAGCGCAGCACTTTCACCATTGGGACTTACTTATCTGGAAAATGGGTGTTGTTGACCCAAACAACGATGACAACGGGCAGACTGAAGGTGTCAACGGTAATACCAACGATGTGGATGCCGCAACTCAGCCTGCTTGCATAGGTCCTGATGGTGGGGCTTACTGTGGAAATTACATCTGCCAGGATGACGGCAAATGTTGCTACTTGGATGGAGAAGGCGCTCATGATTGTGGGAATCATCTTAGCGGCTACAGATTTGGCCCGTTCATTCAGTTTAATGCTCCAGACCATGTTTTGGGTGTAATCATTGAGAGGACTATAGAAATGTGTACTCAGTACAGCACGATACCGGATATAATGCAGCAGCCATATAGTAGCCATGAAGGCCCGGGGGCTTTGCCATGTACAGTACATCTGCTTTCTTTAGACTACACTCTTGATACAGTAGGCTCTGAAGAAGCTTTTCGCTATGGCTATGAAATCATTGGAGTCATCAACATCTTCGATCCAGACCCCCACAGCGGTCTCGGGCTGCCTGGATTCATAGGTCTCGCCGCCGATAATGAGCACGTTGTAGGTCTGATTCTCGGTCATAGATACGGCATTCATCCCTTTGTCGCTCTCGTCACCAGTATGCCGTCTGGAAGTTATCCACAGGATACAGATGTCTCTGGCTGGCAAAACTTTTACCCTACTTGGATATACTACCTTTTAAAAAATCTAGCATACAATATTAAGGTAATGGCAGAGGAACTTGTTAACTGGAATAAAAGGTACCCGGAACCTGATAACCTTCAAAATCCTACGAATGAAGACAACATAATTTTTGCTAATATCGCCTTTAACAAGTTCATTCTTGATTTTCTACCCTATCTGAAGGAAACATTGTGGATTATGGAAGTGTGCCGTAATAACACAATTAATACTTTTATAATAGCGACATTCACCCAGATGTATGATACTGCAAGAATTTCAGAGTACATCGTCGGAAACGGCACATTAAGGGCAGAGTTTGAGGACTTTGTCGAAAATCTGCTGACAGAACTTGGAAACATCTTGGGTCCACCTGATGGGAATACCGGGATGAACTATCTTTTAAAGTTTAGAATCCACATTCCGTACTCTGAAAGGGAGTCTTTCAACTATGAACTTATGAAAGTTCTTGATCAAATAGTTTCGTTGGGGATAAAGATCATTAGAAACTTGCCAGGGATGGAGTCGCCACAAGAGTATCCTTGGTGGGGGTACGGGAATTTGATTTCAAACTCATAACTTTTTTATAAATAAAAGCATAGCCAAGAGTGAAAAAATTAAGGCCAGTACTACTTCATACACGCCATCATAAAAGTTCCAGGAATTAGAACTGCCACCACCATCAACCGGCAGTGCGTCTGAGCTGAGCGTTCTCTCCCAGAGAAGGTGACCATTTTCGTCGTATTTCGCCAACCATGCTGAATTTTCTGAGTTTCCTAAAAGTATAAATCCATCACCCTCCTCTAAGGATCTCAAAGGACCAAAAATCAGAGGCAACACTCTAATGTTGTATTTTATTTTTCTTATAGTTGAATCAGTCGTATTATATATCCAAACATAAGTGCGATTATCGGCACCCACACCTATAAATCCTTCATCTGTTACTGCCCAACCCGCACAAATGGGAGCGCAGCTAATTTTCCGGTGTCTGATTAAATTTCCATTTTTGTCCAGCTCTAAAAGCAGGGCGTAAACGTCTGCTTGTTTTTCCTTTGCACCTCTTAACAGATCCCCAGTCCAAACCTCTCCAACAATCAAAAGCGTGTTTTCTCGCTCTGCAACGTCCCATGCAACGTCTAAAAAGCTATAATTATAGAATTTGCTCCACTCCACATCCCCGTTCTTGCTCAACTTTAATACCCAAATATCAAGATTCCGGTAGCTGCTATTTGTTCGGTATCCTGAAGCGCCAACTCCGATATACCCACCGTCAGACGTCCTAATCAGTTTTTTTATACTGTCGTAATCTCTAAAATCGATTTTCCTCTCCCACACTTTTGTCCCGTCGGGTTTGAACTTAATAACCCAAACATCCTCGTTGGTGCAGTTTGTGGTGCAGGGAGAAATGGTTAGGGCGGCTACAAAACCACCATACGAGCTTGTAACAGTTGTGGCACTGTCTCCATACCCACCGTATCCGATAACTTTACCCCATTCTACCTCACCATCTTTTCCGACCTTTACAATCCACGCGTCGTCATTGTAACAGCCGGTTATCCCTCCAAAGACATAGCCATCGTTTAAAACCGCAACACTCCATGCCTGCGATCTACATTTTCCTTCGTACATCTTGCTCCACTCGACATTTCCAGTTTGATCGGTTTTTATCAGCCAAGCATGGCTATCTAAATAGTTTTTCCCCACAGCTCCAGCTATTATGTATCCTCCATCAGGGGACTTTTCAATATCATAAGCGGTACACCAGGCTGAAGACACATGGATGCAAATCAGTGTTAGGAAGATTAACACCACGCATTTCACAGCGTAAAAGTTGATAAATGTAAAATAAAGTTTGCCTGCCTATTAACTCACTTCGTCAAAAACCTCATCACGTCCTGCTTCGTGATTATTCCCACGACTTTCTCTCCCTGAACAACTAACACCGCAGGATGCTCCATTAGAAGCTTAGAAACAACGTTAACGCTCTCTTCCGGATCAACTACAGGAAAGGGGTCACCCATAACTTCCCTTACCCTTATGCTCTCCGCCCCCTCTCCCTTCTCCAGCACAGCCCTAACCACATCGGCCTCGGTTACCCCGCCTACGAGCTTGTCATTCTCCATAACGGGAAGCTGTGATATCTCCTTCTCGGTCATAAGCTCTGCAACGGTCTTTAATGAGTCGCTCGGCGATACGAAAATCACGGGGGAGTTCATCACAACCCTCGCCTCCACCCTGCCCCCTTCAATCTCCTCGAGAACTCTCAGCATTTTCTTGACCAAAGAAAGCTTGGGGTCAAACTTTCCTGCTTCGATTCTCGCTATTAAGGGCTGGCTCACCCCGACGAGCTCGGCAAGCTTTTTCTGACTCAAACCAAGCTTTTTCCTCTTTCTTCTGATTTCCTCGATTTCGGGGAACATCAAACTAATTCTGTCTTTTTACTAAAAAATCTGTCGTAGAGAAAGAGGTAGAACAGTATGTCCCTCGCAAACCTGCCAAACCTCTCCCTCGCAATCTCCCTAACCTTTTCCGCACTCTGAATCTCCCCATTGAAGTAAAGCCTTGAAACCGCCCTCCTCACGCCAAGATCATCTGCTGGAAAAACGTTCTTGCCGAGGGCCATTGACAGAACAAGCTCAGCCGTCCACCTGCCTATGCCCTTGAAGGAAGTGAGATACTCGTATGCCTCCTCTTCACCCCACTCCTTCAACTCCTCCAGATTCTCCTCCTTGGCAATCTCCACAATCAGCTCCGCCTTCCTCCTGCTCAGCCCGCACTCTCTCAGCCCCTCTACCCCAGCTTTCAGAATGGCCTCCTGAGTGGGAAAGCCGTAAAATTTCAGCCCATTCCATTCAACCTCATCGCCAAACCTCCGGACAATTTTTGCAGCAAGTTTCTCCGCAACTACGAAAGAGATTTGCTGCTGTATGATGGCCTTGGCAATGCCCTCAAAAACGCTCATCGACATCAAACCAGCCCTGCCAAACCCGTAGAACCTGTTTTTTAGCATCCTTAACTTTTCATCACCGTCCATAAACCTGTAAAGCTCCTCCGGATTCTGCAGGCCTAAGTATTCGACAAGCTTACGCCTGACCGCTTCCCACTCCCTATTCTCAAAATTCCCCTCAACCACAATCGTTCTCTCACTCTCCGGATAAGCCATCACCGCAACTGCCCTGCCATCCAGCACGATGGCTCTTCTCCACACACCGCTTTCAACAATATCTGGAGTAGGCAGCTCAGGCAGAACGAAGAATTTCATCTTCAGTTCCCAGTTTACCGCATGCTTCAGCTCAATTCTCCACATGTTCACAACCTTTTTAATACGCCTTTTAGTGCAGCCATTATGGATGACGTCGTGATAGGGCTTGAGGTTCACGTTCAGCTTAACAGGCTCAGAACTAAACTTTTCTGCTCATGCCCCCTTAACTATCACCAAAGCCCCCCCAACACCCACGTCTGTCCAGTATGCCTCGGAATGCCGGGGGCTATGCCCGTCATCAACAAGGAAGCTGTTAAGGCTGCTGTGAAGGTGGCCATGGCCTTAAACGCAGAAATACAGCCCTTCACAGTCTTCGACAGGAAGAACTACTTCTACCCCGATTTGCCGAAAGGATTTCAAATCAGCCAGTACGACCGCCCCTTGGCCCTTGGTGGTTACGTCACCATTGAGCTCGACGGTCAGGAGAAGAGAATTCAGCTCAAGAGGGTGCACATGGAGGAAGACCCTGGAAAGCTCAGCTACAAAGGTTCGATTACGACGGCAAAGTACTCTCTCATCGACTACAACAGAAGCGGCGCCCCTCTGCTTGAAATTGTTACAGAGCCGGTGATGAACTCGCCCAAGGAGGCGAGGCTTTTCCTGAACAAGCTCAGGATGATTCTTGAGTATCTCGAAGTCTTCGATGGGGATCTGGAGGGGGCCATGAGGGTTGATGCCAACATCTCCATCAGAGGGAGTGGCAGAGTGGAGATAAAGAACATTTCATCCTTCAAGGGCGTTGAAAAGGCCCTGAGCTACGAAATTATGAGGCAGAAGAACCTCCTGCAGAGGGGGAGAAGTGTTGTTAGAGAAACGAGGCACTTTGATGAAGCAAGGAACATCACGGTTTCGCTCAGAAGCAAGGAGGAAGAGCAGGACTACCGCTACTTCCCCGAGCCTGATCTGGTGCCGGTTCTTACGGAGGAGATTGTCAGGGAGGTTGAGGGCACTCTGCCAGAAATGCCAGAGGAGAAGAGGGAGAGGCTAAAGCGGCAGTACGGCATTGGTGATAACTTTGCCAAGGTGCTGATTCTCGACGTAAAGATGGCAGACTACTTTGAAGAGGTTGCGAAGCTGGTTGATCCAAAACTTGCGGCAAGCTGGATTGTTGACGTGCTGAGAGGAGAGCTTAATTACAGAGACTGGAGCTTTGCCAAGTGCTGGGAGGTTTTCAAGCCGGAGGAGTTTGCCAAGCTGCTGAAGTACTTCGAAGAGGATAGGATAACGGAGAAGGGAGTTGTTGAGGTCATAAGGACGAAGCTTGATGAGGGTGGAGAGATTGATGCAATCATCCAGAAGAAGGGGCTTTTCGCCATTCCAAAGGAAGAAATCATAAAATTCTGCAAAGAGGCCATTGAGGAGAATCCGAAGGCTGTTGAGGACTACCTCAGCGGAAAGAGGCAGGCCCTGAACTTCCTCGTCGGGCAGGTTATGAAAAAAACTCGCGGAAGGGCTGATCCTGCTGATACGGCAAAGCTCATAGAAGAAATGCTCTCATGAGGCTGGCCGTAGTTGTTCCCGTCTCGCCCTTTGAGGATGAAGAGATAATCAGAAGGAGCATCGAGCACCTGAAGTCCCTTGACTACGATGATTTTGAAGTGAGGTTTGTCTATGTAATTGACTCCAACGGTAAGGATGACAGAAGGGCTGAGCTGGCTGAGAAACTCGGAGCAGAGGTTGTTTTCAGGAAGGACAGAAGGGGGAAGAGGGCTGGGGCTATAAACGATGCCATCAAGCGCCTCTCCAGCTTCAAACCAGACTACGTAGCAATCTTCGACGTAGATTCGAGGCCCGAGAAGAACTTCGTGGTTGAGTGCGTCAAAGCCCTTGAGGGCTGCGAGGACTGCTACATAGCCTCGACGAAGAGGTACATCAGCAACCCCATCAACCTTGTCACCGAGACTGTTGAGGCCGAGTACTACCTAATCAACTTCCTCCTTGGGAAAAGCAGGTTCAGGCAATTTAACGGTTTAATTGGGGTTTTGAGGGCAAAGTTTTTGATGGAGGAGGGGCTGAACGAGTGGGCTGTTGCCGAGGACGCCGACTTTGCGACAAGAATGCATGCTAAAGGGAGAAGGGCAATTCTCGTCAGAACATCAAAAATATACGAGCAGTCTCCGCTAACATGGAAAGACCTCTACAACCAGAGAAAGAGGTGGTATTATGGGGGTTTGCAGCTGTGGAGGTACAGGAAGGAAATGAAAGAGGCCCCGTGGGGAGTGAGGCTCTCTTGGTATATGGCCCTCACCCTCACCTTCATACCCATCCTTTTCCTACCCCTTCTTCTCCTTTCTCCTCTCCTGCTTATCTACCACTTCCGCAGACTTTCCAAGCTCAAAGTAACCATCGGACTTTTCATCCACACAATCATGCTACAGTTTGCAGCAGTAAGGGCTTTATTCTCCTTTGTCAGAAAAAGGGAGGTTGAGTGGGGAGCTATGCAGAGGGTGGTTGAATGAGGAAGCTAACTTTGCTGCCGCTGCTTTTGATCATAACCGGATTGTTGACTGTGCAAGCTGCAGAGCTCCACTTTCAGGTCTTCATTAAGGGGTACAACGGCACGGCTGAGCTGGGCATATTCGGGGAGAACCTGTCAAAGGTTGAAACCGTAAAAAATGGTTCGATCATAAGCTTACCGGCAGGAAACTACACGCTTACGCTTTTTGCGCTCAACAAAACCTTCGTCAAAGATTTGAGGCTTGACAGTAACAAAACCGTTACGTTCAACCTTCTGTTCACAAACAGAACGGAAAATCTGAGCATGATGAGGCATGCAATCGTCCAGCCGAGCCTCGAAGTTTTTGAGATAGTCCTCATAACCAATTCAGGAGGGGAGAACTTCGAGGGAGACCTTGCAATCCCCCTCCCCGAGCATACGGGATTGAAAATCTCCGACTCCTCTCTGAGTTTTCTGGATTTTTCTGATCTCAATGGAAATCTCACTCTGAAGAAGCTCATCGTCCCCGCGAACAGCACGGGTGAGGTATCCATCACCTACAGGCTGGTTAAGCCAAAGCTTTCACTAAGTGGAGCTGAAAACCAGACTGTTCTCATTTTTACGACTCTTCCGGTTACCAATCAAAGCAACGCAGCATACAGGGGAGTTCAGCAGTTTAAAGGCGTGGATTACAGCGTTTACCAGTGCAAAACAAAGTGTGTTCTAGAGTTCAAGGTGGAACCTGAGATAAAGATAGACAAAACGTCCGCATTCGTCATTCTAACAGCTTCAGCCTTGATTTTCATCTACCTATTTACCAAAAGAGGTGGCTGGGAGAAGTAGTTTGTCAGGTGCAAAATTTTTTAACAGGAAAATAACTCAATTATATGGTTTCAATAAAAGAACATCTTGAGGAACTTCTCGAATCTTTCGACTACAGCGGAGATGTTGAGGAGAGAATAAGGCTTCTGAGGGCTGCTATCGGTAGAATCGGAAACATGTTCTACGGCACAGAGAATGAGGAGATTTACGCTGATCAGGTGAGAAGAATAAAGCTCAGGCTGAGAGAGCTGAGAGAAACTTATGCTACCAGTGAAGACAACTGGAGAGAGCTTATGGACAATCTGGAGGAATTGAGAGACCAGATTGAGAGGCTTGCCATAAGGGGAGGAATTATAGAGAAATAACATGATGCTCGACGATATCGGCAGCTTTCCCCTTCCCAAGGGGATTACGAGGGAGTGGGTGGAGCGAAACCTCCACACGAAAGAATACGAGGAGATGGTTCAGAGAGCTTTCCTCATGAAGGCGAAGGTTCTCGATGCCCCTACCTATCCGCAGTTCAGGGACATGATAGAGATGTTCATGCAGCCCATAAAGGCCAACCAGGTGGAGCCCTACCTTATAGACGAAAGGAAGGCCGTAATTCCGGAGCTTGAGTATGTTGAAAAAATGAGCGTTGAGGCTGTGAGGGTCTGCATCACCGGCCCCTTTGAGCTCTACTACAGGGAGTTTGGGGGCGTGATTTACGAGGACATTCTGCTGAACCTTGCAGAGTCGGTGAGAAGGTTTGTGGAGAATGCGGCAAAGCACGAAAATGTCGTTTGTATAAGCATCGACGAGCCCAGCCTCGGAATCGCTCCGGACTTGCAGCCGGATGAGGAACTTTTACAGAAAGCTCTGGACTACAAAGTTAAGCAGGACGTGCAGATTCACCTTCACGAGCCGCTCTACTACGAGAAGATTCTTGAAACGTCTGTAGATGTTATCGGCATTGAGTGCGCTAAAAAGCCAGAGAACATGGACTTCATTGATGCTGAGGCTGTTGCATCAGCGGAAAAAAAGCTCAGAATCGGGGTTGCGAGGAGCGATATTGACGGAATAATAGCCGAGTTCAACGCCTTGCACGGCGTTAATGCGTGGGGCAATGAGGAGCTAATCTCCCTCGCAATCGATGAAATAGAGCCTGTGGAGAAAATTGCGGAGAGGATCAGCAAGGCAAAAGAGCGCTTTGGAGATTTGCTTGCTTACATCGGCCCTGATTGTGGGCTGTTCTCCTTCCCCTCTCAGGAGCTGGCTTTGCAGCTGCTTGAAAATGTGAGGAAAGCTGTGAGAGAGGGCTGAGTATGGACATCGCTGGCTACCTCAGCTTCTTTTTTGCAAGCTTCACGACGCTCTTCATAATAATCGACCCTCCTGGAAATCTGCCGATTTTCATAGCGTTAACGGAGAGATTCAGCGATGATTACAGGGAGAAAATTTCGAAAAGAGCAACAATCATTGCCTTCCTGATTCTGTTCATCACGATGGTGACGGGCGGTAAAATTCTCGACTACTTCGGCGTTTCCATCAGCAGCCTGAAAATTGCGGGAGGAATACTTCTCTTCATTTCCTCAGTCGATATCCTCCTCGGCGGGACGAGAAGGGAGGCTTACAAAAGAAGGGCTGAGGAAAGCATTGATGTGGATTCCATTGCTGTATTCCCCCTCGCCCTGCCTCTCTACACTGGCCCCGGAGCGATTACGGCAGGAATCGTGCTTTACTCGCAGGCGGGAGATGTGGTGATGAAACTGCTCGTCGTTCTGAGTGCCGCGCTGGTTTACTCGATCGTCAGGCTGAGCCACATCTACAGCGCCCCAATCATCAGACTCCTCGGCCGGAGCGGTGCGGACATTGCGGCGAGAATACTCGCCATATTCCTTGCTGCGATAGCCGTGGAGTTCGTCTTCGACGGGCTTGCAGAAAAATTGGTTTCAATGGACCTTTGAAACAACCTCGGCTCTATCAGCCTCGCTTTTAATCATTTTTGCGATGTAAACGAACGGAGTGTCGAGGGCAGCAACAATGAACTTCATGATGTATGAGGTCACGAAAATCTCAGCGATAAGCTCCCATGGAAACACCTGCTCCCAGAAAACTCCGAAGCCAACGAAGGCAATCCACGTGAAGACTGCATTGTCGATTAGCTGCGAAACCATCGTCGATGCGTTGTTTCTCAGCCAGAGGAATCTGCCCTTCGTTCTCCTTTTCCAGAAGTCAAAGGCCCAGACGTCGTGGAGCTGAGAAACCAAGTAGGCTGTGAGACTGGCAACAGTTATTCTCGGCATTATTCCGAATATCTGCTCCAGGTGAGGGCTTAAAGTGTCGCTCTCGTGGGGAATGAAGGCAAGGCATATTTGCATAAGCAGTGTGAACACAACGAGAACGAAGAATCCTACTTCTACGGCCTTTTTGGCCTCTCTCTTCCCGTAGTTTTCGCAGAGGATGTCAGTGACAAGGAAGGTTGTTCCGTAAACGATGTTGCCCATCGCCGTAACGAGCCCAAAGAACCTTATCGTCTTCATAACCTGAATGTTAGCCAGAATAATTGCCATTGCCGTCCATGCGTAAAGCCCTGTTCGACCGAAAAGTCTGTAGGCTAGGATTATCCCCACAAAGCTTGCAAACAGTAGAGCGAACCACAGCAGCTCGTTCTGCATGCAGCAAAATCTGCACTCTGGTGAAAAATTTTTGGGTTGTGGATCCAATGTGGAAACCTTAATATATCTCATAATTGTAGTAATAATCATGAATAGTATTGTGATTAATAACTCTGGATTCTGGAAAGAAGTTGTGGAGAATTCCCTGGTGGGAGTGTTCGTTGTTGATGAGGATTTAAAAATAAGATATGTAAATAAAATCGTTGAAACGTTTACGGGCTACTCAAAGGATGAAATTTACAGAATTGGAGTATTCAGGCTTGCTCCTGAGGAAGAACACGAAATGATTATCCAGAACTACTTAAAAGGGCTGAAAGGGGAGAAGGTCTTCATGGAAAACAGGTACATCACGAAAGACGGAAAGGTGAGGTGGGTCTGGGGCTTTATCGTTCCGGTAGAGATTGAGGGAAAAAGATTTGGTGTGGGAAACTGGATAGACATTACAGCCAACAAAATGCTTCAGGCCAGGCTGAAAGAGAGCGAGGAGTTCCACAGGTCGCTGATTGAGGAGTCAGTCGCACCTGTGGCGATTGTTCAGGACGGTGTTTTCGTTTACGCCAACAGGGCCTTCGAGGAGATAACGGGTTATACGAGGGAGGAATTGAACGGAGTAAATCCTTTCGAGTTTTTCATACATCCCGATGACAGGAATGCAGTTCTGGAGAAGTACCTAAGGCTTATTTCCGGAGAAAGCGATGTGGAGTCCCACGATTTCAGAGTATTCTCAAAATCGGGAAGAGAGATATGGGCGAGCGTTAGGGGAAGCAGGATATCTTTGAACGGCAGATCTGCAGTAGCTATAACCGCAATCGACATCACAGAATTGAAGAAAAGCGAGGAGTTCCACAGGTCGCTGATTGAGAAGTCCTTGGCGCCCATTCACATAGTCCAGAGCGGCAGGATTGTTTACGCCAACGAGGCTTTCGAGAGCGTTACCGGCTTTGGAAAGCATGAGCTTAGCGAATTGGAAGGCCTTGAACTGCTGATACACCCCGAAGACAGGGACTTCGTCTCGAAAAAGTATCGGGAAGTGGAGTCGGGCATAAGCAGGGCGGAAGACATCAGCTTTAGGATAGTGACGAAGAGCGGAGAGGTCAGATGGGTAACGGTCAGGCTTGTGAGAATTGATTACGATGGAAAACCAGCTGTCGCCTCAACGGCTTTGGACACAACCAGAATACACATTCTGACCGATGAGCTGAGGAGGAAGAGCGAGCACCTATCGCTGCTAAACAAAATGCTTAGACACGACATTCTCAACGATTTAACCGTAATAAGGGCTGCCATTGAGCTTAAAGATGAAAAGCTGCTTGAAACTGCACTTTCAAAGATAGACAGGATTTCGAGGATGATTTACGAGGTGAAAAATCTTGAAATGGCTGGAGATGTAAGGAAGGAGATAAATCTTACAGAAGTTGTTCGAGAGATTGCTGCAACCTTCAGAGAAATGGCTGAGATCGATCTTGACCTTGAGGACGTGACGGTTTTGGCTAACGAGAATGTCAGAACTGTGGTCTTCAACCTCATCAACAATGCGATAAAGCACTCAGGCAGGGATGATGTGAAGATAAGCGTGGAGACCTACGCTGAAAACGGATGGGGTGTGCTCGTTGTCAGGGACAACGGAAAGGGCATCCCAGATGAGCTTAAGGAGAAGATTTTCGAGGAGGGATTCTCCGCAGGTTATGGCACAGGCTTGGGCCTTTTCATCGTCAAAAAGATGGTTGAGCTCTATGGAGGAAGCATAGAGGTCAGGGACAACGAGCCGAGCGGGGCAATGTTTGTCGTAAAGCTGCCAAAAAGGTTCAGAGAACGATGTGTTTGATGTGCTCAGGAATATCCTCATCCCCCTCATAGCCCAAAGCTCTGTTTACAGCGTGCCTCGCTATGTAACCACCGACGTGGAGCAGAGTTTCATTGTATTCGTTGTCCCTCTCCATGCTTGCGGTGCAGGGATAGCTGTGGTGGGCTTCAGCAACAACATTCCAGAGCTCCCTCATTTTTCCCTCCTTCACCTCACTGAAGTCGAATCCCCTGAGCTTTACTCCTATGTAGTACGCACAGCCGCACGGTTGAGACCTTGAGATTCTCACGTAGGCTTTGCCGTCTTCAAGCAGCTCAATTTCGAACTCAGGGTAGCCGATTCTCATCTCCTCAATCATTCTGTTAATTGTTGGATGTTCCTCACTTGGCCTTAGATTGCAGAAGGGCTTTGGGGCGGCAAACTCAAGGCCAAGCTCGTCGCACTTCTCCCTTATCTGCTTCGCCAGGCCGGGAGAGCACCACCTTGGCTCCTCAACGGGAACAATGAGGGCCTTAACCTTCCCCTTAAGCTTTTCAGGCATTACTGCGAGAACGTCAGGATGGAGGTTGATCGCAACCGCAATGTCTGCTTCTGGAATAACCTTTGGCAAAAAGTCTTCAGCGTTCTCAATGAAGTCGGGCATTGTTGTCGGGTCGGGCATCGAAAAAACGGCTATTATGTTTTTGGAGAAGTTGTAAAGCCCCTCCTTGCACTGTGTGCAGCCATCAATTCCACATGCCCCGTAAGACGGGCAGGAGTTGGGATAGTTCATCAGGTTGGCCACAAAGCGCTCCCCGAAAAATCCGTGCTGGAACACTATCAGCTTTAAGTCTGACTGGAACATGAAATTAGAAGGAGTTCAGGAGATATAACCGTATCCCCGAAAACCTTCGAGAAAGGTTTAGACGAACAGGCTCACCTCAACCTCCCTGAATTTCCGGTAGTGCTCAACTATCGTCCTCCCGTCGATGAACGGTATGCCCTTCTCCTCCGCATACTCCATGGCCTTCTCCTTAGTCAGAGCCTTGCCAGTCTCAGCATCCAGCATCTCGCAGATCGCCACTGCTGGAGCTATTCCAGCCATCTCCGCAAGGGCAACGCTGAGCTCAGTTTGCCCCACCCTCTCGTAGGTTAGCTTGTCCGCAGCCCTCAGCAGCGCAACGTGCCCCGGACTTCTGAACTCCCTGCCAAAATCAACCTTTTTGCCCATCATAACCTCGTCAACCACTTCTCCAATTCTCCTTATTGTCAGCGCTCTGTCAACGTCGGTTATTCCCGTAAAGGTGTCCCTGTGGTTAACCCAGAGCGAGAAGGAGCTTCTCGAATCGTACTTTATGTCGTCCGCGTCTGCAACCTTCCTTATTTCCGGCAGCTTCTCACTCGCAATTCTCAGCACATCGTGCATGAACGGCAGGCCGAGCTTCTCCGCAGCTACTGGGTGTATTGCAACGCAGATCAGCCCTCCTCCATCAATTCTCATCATCGCAACTTCATCCTTCCCCACGTGGATTGCGGGAATGGCTATGTCCGTTTCCCCCTCTCTATCCTCAAAGTCGTATATCAGCACTGGTGAGCCCTTCCTGAAAGCCCTCAACGACTCTTCAAAGTCGAGTATCATAAAATCACCTCCACCTCCACGAAGTCCCCATCCTTCAATCCGAGCTTATCTCTGAGCTTTACCGGAGATATTACCTCGAGAATTTCCGCCGGATAGTGCGTTCTTTTCGGAATCACAATTGCCCCCTCGATACCGTTTATTCTGCACTTGAATGCCTTAACCTCTCCAAAGGTTCTGTCCTCAGTCGAGAAGCCTTCGATAAGGATTCCCCTCTCCTCATCCAGCCTTCTCCTGAAGTACATTTCCTCCTTCGGAATTCTGAGGTTGAGCGTGCCCGGGTAGGGGTCGAAGCCTAGCTTCTCCCTGAACTGCTTCCTGTAACCCTCAAGAGAGACGTAGTATCTCCCTTCCCCAACTCCGCTGAAAACCTCTCCCTTTATTTTAATCGTGCCCTCGTCATCGAAAATTTTCTTGTAGTCCATGTACTCCTTGTAGAGAAGCTGCTTCCCCTTCTCTGTTATCACCACAAACTGCCCGTCTTTGGTGAGTGTGCGGTCTATTAGCCCTTCATCTTCGAGCTCCTTCAGTTTTCTCGCAGCTGTCTGCAGACTCTGCCCTATGTGCTCTGCAAGCTCCTTTGAGCTTATTTTCACGACCTTCCTTGTCGCATTCATCATCGCCAAGGCCTTGAGGACTTCGAGCATCTCATATATGAGAAGCACCTCAAAAATTTAAAGGTTTTTATATCACGAACCATCGTGAGGAAGGTTTTTATTGGCTCTGGACTACTCTTTTTGTGAAGGTTAGAATAGAGTTCTACGCCACGCTCAGAGAAAAGTACGGGAAGAGCATCGAGGTTGAGTGCGACGGCACGCTAAGGGGAGCTTTCATGGCTGCTGCGGAGAAGCTCGGAAAAGACTTCCTCAAGGAGGTTTTCGACGAGAGGGGGAATTTCAGGGACGACAGAATAATAACGGTAAACGGCAGAAACATAAAGGATGAGATGATTGAGAAGCTCAGTGAGAATGCTAGAATCGCTGTTTTTCCACCGGTGGCCGGAGGATGAAGCTCAAAAAACTTCAGATTGAGCCCACCACCTTCTGCACGCTTGACTGCGAGTACTGCCACCGCAAGAACATCCCACCGCAGGACCTACCACTCGAAGTTCTCGACAGGGTTAACGGCGTTGCGAAGGAGTACGTGATTTATGGCTATGGAGAACCTTTGCTTTACCCCGACTTTTTCAAGAGGATTGAGGGCTTTGACGGAAAGGTAGTGATCAGCACGAACGGAATGCTTGACTCCGATATCCTTGATTTGGCAGACAAGGTCGGAGTTTCAATTGACGTTAATGACAAGTTCAGGAAAGGGCTTGAGGTTGAGAAGGCTCTTGAAGTGCTCAGAAAGCTGGGTGAGAGAGGAATTGCCGAGGTGGTTGTAACAAAGGACAATCTTGAGCTGCTCCCGGCTTTCTTCGAAAGAATAGCTGAGCATGGCTCAGGAATGCTTGCCACCAATGTCGTAGCGTCAAATCCTGCAATTTACGAGCAGGGCGTTTACTTCGAGTGCAGCAGAATCACGGTTGAGAAGGTTCTCGGACTGGATGAGAGCATCCTTGTTGAGGCGATTAAGGACTGCTCCAGAGGTGGGGGAGAGGCGTTGAGGAGATACAAGCACTTGCTCAAAGAAGTGTATTCAAAAGGATACTCCATCAACCTTCTGGCAATTTTCGGTCGAAAGGGAAGAGTAGAGACCGCTTTTAAGGCTGAAGGTGTTTTTGAAATGCTCAGAGATTTGGCAGGGGATTACGGTGTTGAGCTGATTGAGCCCTCTTTCTTCGGAGACTCCAAAGCGAGGGAGTGTCCCTACAGAGATTCTGCCTTTCTGAGAGTTGACGGGAAGATTTCGAGCTGCATGTCCTTTGCCTACACTCACACGGAGTACGTTGACGGCCACTACAAGAAAGTGGAGAAGTTCTGCCCCGGTAACGTCCTGAAAGAGGACATTGACGATGTAATCGGAAAAATGGCCGAGTTTGAAAGGGTCAGGGCGGATATGGAGAACTTCCCGTGGTGCGCCGACTGCCCCTACGTTGAGGGTTGCTGGTACGCCGAAACAAACGTTGACTGCTATGCCAACTTACCATCATGCAGCGAATGCCTCTACAGCAGCGGCATAGCGAAATGTCTGCTTGGGGATTGATTGTTTATTATGAATTCATATAGATGGGTCGTTCTTGCAATGTACATCCTTGCGGGCATCGTTTCGCAGATCATGTGGATTACCTTCTCGCCCATCCTGCCCATTGTGGAGGAAATCTACAGTGTGGGGGATGCGGAAGTCGGGCTGCTTTCTGCCGTTTTTCCAATCGTCTTCATAGTCCTCGCTCTTCCAGTAGGCTACTACGTTGACAGAAGGGGGTTCAGGAAAGCGGTTCTGCTGGGAAGTGCCTTCTTTGCCGTTTTTGGCCTGCTGAGGGCCTTTGCAGCAACCTTTGAAATGCTGCTGGCATTCCAAACTCTAACCGCTGTGGGGCAGCCTTTCATATTCAACAGCATCTTGTCAAGAGCTGGTTCCCTGCCGAGGAGGCAGGACTTGCAACTGGTCTGGGGAGCATCTCCCTTTTCATATGAACAATTGTCGGCCTCGGCCTGACCCCGGCTTTGACGGTAAGCATTGGTTTCGAGAGCATGCTGCTGATTTACGGCATCTTCGCCTTCGTCGTGCTGGTTTTCTTTTACTTGCTGGGCAAGGAGACTGGAGGGGAGATGGAGGAGGAGTACAGGCTGAGGGAGTACTTAGAGGTGCTTAAAAACAGAAACGTTGTGATTCTCTCCGTCATTGCCTTCATTGGGGTGGGGATATTCACAGCCTACCTCACTTGGGTTGAGCCGGTTCTGGAGGAGCATGGCTTAACTGTGGAGACTGCTGGACTTACAGCCACAGCTTTCCTTCTGGGCGGGATTTTTGGCAGCATTATCATTCCAGCCTTATCTGACAGGGCCGGCAAAAGAAAGCCCTTCCTCTATTTATGCTTCATAATCTCAGCTGTGCTGTTTTATATCCACGCAATCGCCTTCGGTATGGCAATGGTGGCAGCTGTGCTCTTCGTTCTGGGATTCTTCTTCATCTCTGCCCTTCCACTTGCCCTCGACTTATCTGCAACTTCAGTTGGAGAGCAGTTTGCCGGAACCGCCAACTCCTCTCTATGGCTGTTCTCTCAGGTGGGTTCGGTTGTGCTGATAGTTTTGTTCGAGAGTATGGCGAGCTGGAACTCCACGCTGCTCCTCTCCGCCGGACTTCTTGCTGTGTCCTTCCTCCTCGCTCTGCAGCTCAAAGAGTAAAATCAAAGGCCACCTTCACCGCCCCACTTTTCCCTTTTTCAATCGCAGCCCTCAGAGCTTTCTTGTAGTCCTCGATGGTGAATCTGTGGGTAAGCAGAGAAGAGAGGTCAACTTTTTTGAGGATTTCAAAGGCTATGTCGAAGGCATCCCTTTTCTCCCCATTAACCTCCTCAATTCCGCATCCAAAAGTTCCCAACACGCTCAGCTCTTTCGCAAATACAGGAGCCCAGTCCACGCCCATCTTGGCTACGGTTCCCGCAATCACAACCCTCCCAAGAGGCTTGGTTATTCTCAGGGCTGTATCCACGGTCTGGGGAATTCCGGTGCACTCAAAGGCCACATCAACCCCACCACCAATGAACATTGGTTTGTCCCTCGGCGGGCGGTAAACTCTTCCACCCGTCATCTCGGCAATCCTCTCTACGGGATTTTCAGTTACCACCCCATCAGCTCCAAATTTTCTTGCCAGCTCGGCCTGTCTTTCACTTATATCAATCCCGATGATTTCACCCCTGAAGCCAAGGTGTCTCAGGGCGATGATGGTGCAGATGCCGATAACACCACAACCCACAATTGCGACAACCTCTCCATCATCGGGAAAGCTTCTCAGGGCTGAGTGGATTCCTATGGTGAGCGGCTCAGCGAACACAGCGTTTTCATCCCTAATCCCCTCTGGCACTCTAACAAGCTGAGATTCGTGGGCCACAAAGTACTCTGCCCACCCTCCTCCTGTATCCCTGCACGTTCCCGTGAATATGCCGGGAGAGATTCTGCCCCTATCCACATTATGGCAGGCGGCAAAATGGCCTTTTCTGCACGCATCGCAGTCATCAAATCCTCTAACTCTGCAGGAAAGGGCTGTATTGATGACAACCCTCTCCCCTTCCTGTGCATCTGCCTCCTTCCCCACCTCAACAACCTCTCCTACCACCTCATGGCCCGGGATGAAGGGGAAGGATGTCAGCGGGGCTAAATAGAAGCTCTCCTGAAGAGTTATGATTCTGAGGTCTGACCCGCAAATCCCGCAGAGCCTCGTCTTTACCTTGACCCAGTCCTCGTCGGGCAGCGCAGGTTCAGGGTAGTTTTTGTAGTATTTCAGCAACGATAGGGGGCTGTAGTAAACGCTTTTCGTAACCTTCCCCAGCAGCAGGCTCAGTGCTGCTTTCCAAAGCCTTAACTCAACAACCAGAGCCCTCATACTGGTGGAGGATTGCAGCCCTCAAGCCACACGATTGAGAGAGTAATCAAGTCTGGCGGGGAGAGATTGGCCTCCTGCGAGATTTTCACGTCCAGTAAAGCTGGTTTGTCTGAGCTTTCAGCCTTGTCGAGTGCTGTGGCAATGTCCTCGGGCTCCTCAACCCTCTGCCCGTACCATCCCATCGACTCAGCCACTTTATCGTATCTGACATCCTTGAAGTCAACACCTATGAACCTCCCGCCAAAGGCCGCCTTCTGCGAGCCTTTAATCATCCCCCAGCAGCCGTCGTTCATGACCACAGCTGTAATTTTCACCCCTTCCCTGCTTGCCGTCTCAAGTTCCTCCATTGTCAGGCCGAAGGCACCATCCCCCGCTATCAGGTAAACGGGCCTGTCGGGGTTGGCAAGCTTCGCTCCGATGGCGTATGGCAGTCCCGTGCCAAGGTGGCCAGAGTCAGCCGCCCACAGGAAGGTGTTGGGCTCGTAAATTCTGTTGAGATATGAAGCCCAAACTGCCGTGTTGCCTCCATCAACGCAGGAGATGGCGTTTCTGGGATAAAACTCCCTGACCTCCTTAATCACCCTCAGCGGGTGAATGGGCTTCTCACCGCTTTCAGCCAGCTTCAAAAACCCCTCAAGCCAATCCTGCTGCATTTTCCTGTATTCCTTGAGCCTGTCAACCGGCTCCCTCTTCTCCCCCTTCTTCTTCACCGCCTCAATCAACGCCTTCAGAGTCTCCTTAGCATCTCCAACAATTGCAACATCAACTGGGCGGTTTAGGGCAATCATCTCTGGGTCGATGTCTATCTGAATGGTCTTCTGCTGCTCAGGGTCACCCCATGCTGGTGGCTTTCCCCAGAAATCCAAGTCGCCCATCTTGCTTCCAACAACCAGAATAACATCAGCCTCGTTCTGGGCTGTGATTGCTGCCGGACTTGCAGGGAGGATGCAGAGCGGGTGGTCTTCCGGAATTGCTCCCCTCCCGCCCATTGTGGTTGTTACAACAGCTCCAAGATACTCGGCAAGCTCTCTAAGCTCATTCCAAGCCTTAGCCCTCAGAACCCCTGTCCCTGCGTGAATGAGCGGTCTCTCAGCGTTGTAGAGCATTTCAGCAGCCTTCTCCACCAGCTCAGGATGCCCCACAGGGGGCTTCATCGGTCTGTAGCGCTCAGGCCCGTAAACCTTCGCAAAGCTCTCCTCCTGACCGTTGTAGAGCACGTCAGATGGGAAATCAAGGTGCACAGGCCCCGGCCTGCCCGAAAGGGCAATTCTTATGGCCCTCTGAACGAGTTCTGGAATCCTCTCCCAGTGTGAAACCACCGCATTCCACTTCGTTATTGGCTTGAAGAGGTGGTACTGGTCTAAAGCCTGCATTGAGCCGTGGTCAGGGTAGCTCTTCCACGTCTGGTTTTGAGCTGTGATTACGAGCATGGGAACGCTGTCCGCAAAGGCAGGATAAACTCCCGGAACCAAATCAGCCCCACCCGGGCCTATCGTGCCAACGCAAACCCCAATCTCACCGCTAACTCTTGCGTAAGCATCTGCCATGCTCGCCGCAGCCTGTTCGTGCCTGCAGTTTACGAACTTCATTCCGTGCTTCTCCCCAACCCTTTTTATCGCATCGAGGAAGGTGAGAAGCTGCCCTCCCGGAACTCCAAAGATGTACCTGACATTCTCCTTTATCAAACACCTCACAAGCAACTCTCCTCCAGAAATCTGCGCCATACTCGATTTATGATTATAATTTTAAAAAGTTTGCTAAGGTTGATTTTGTCAGGCTGCAAGAGTTTAAAACCCATCGAATACGATTAATCAAAAAGAATAAATAATCGTGCTGAGGAAAAGGAGCATGAAACTGGGCGATTTGAAGGTTCACACTCTTGCAATTCCACTTCGCGAACCAATCCAGTTTTCGTGGGAGCCTTTCCCACATCCCGTTTACGTTTTCAGCATAGTAGAGGTTGAGGCGGGTGGATTCAAGGGATACTCTGCGATTGAGTTTGGTGCAGCCTACAAGCACTTTCTCGAAACGACGGTCAAGCTTACGATTCAAGGCTTAGACATTGAAATTGAAGACGTTGATGCAAGGCTGCTTGAGGTGGGCAGCTGGGCGATTCAGAGGCTTGGAGCACTGGAGGTTGCCATATGGGACCTGATTGCTAAAAGGGAAGGTTTGCCGCTTTACAGGCTGCTCGGTGGTGGTAGAAGGAAAGTCAAGGTTTACGCAAGCACAGGCAGGTTGCTTTCAGCAGAAGAAACCGTGAAAATGGTTGAAAAGTACGCCGAGCTCGGAATAGATGTGGTGAAGCTGAGGTTCAGGAGAGAAAGGATCAATGAGGACCTGGAGGTGCTGAAAGCCGTAGCGAGGGAGTTTTCCGATGTTAAGATTTCAGTTGATGCAAATCAGGCTTGGAGCTACACACCACCCTACTGGAGCAGGAAAAAAGCAATGAAGGTTGCCAAGGAGCTTGAAAACTTTGAAGTTCTCTGGCTTGAGGAGCCGCTCTGGAAGGATGACGTAGAGGGATACAGGTGGCTCAGGGAAAACACCAGCATTGAGATTTCTGGAGGAGAGCTGGAGCATGGCATCCAGAGGTTCAGAATGCTCATTGAAGGGGGAGCTTTTGACATCGTTCAGGCAGATGCGGTTTATTCGAACGGAATACAAGAGTGCAGAAAGGTCGCCGCTCTTGCTGAGGCCTTCAACCTCAAGTTTATGCCCCATGCGTGGGACCCGGGACTGGGATGGCTCGCTAACCTGCACCTCGCCGCTTCCCTTCCGGAGAAGCTATGTCCCTACATCGAAACACCGCTCGACCCCCTCTGGTGGAACGAAGTGATGTTTGGTGTGCTTAATGGTGAGGTTGAGCTGGAGAAAGGCTATGCAAAGCTTCCTGAGCAACCCGGCCTCGGCTTTGAGCCTGATGAGGAGAAAATGAAAAAATTCAGAATTGCTTAACCGTAGCCCATGAAGGGCTTTGTTGCTGCAACCTGCATTCTCTCGGTCCTCATTTTCTCCTCGAATCTCTCGTAGAAGTTCAGCATGGCCTCGTTGACGCTCGGCTTTATCTTCTTCAGAGCCTCAAGGAAGTGCCTCATCTCCACCTTCTCCGCGTTGATGTTTTCCCTGATTGCCAGCATCACAGCCTCTCTGCAAATCGCCTCGATGTCCGCTCCAACGTACCCTTCGGTCAAATCAGCAAGCTCCTCGAGGTCAACGTCTTCGGAGAGGGGCATGTCCCTCGTGTGAATCTTGAATATTGCCAGTCTGCTCTTTTTGTCCGGTGGGCGGACGTAAACCATTCTGTCGAATCTGCCCGGCCTGAGCAATGCGGGGTCGAGAATGTCCGGGCGGTTGGTTGCGCCAATAACTACAACTCCGTGCAACTCCTCGAGACCGTCCATCTCAGTCAGAAGCTGGTTGAGCACCCTCTCAACTGCTCTACTTCCTTCGTCTATGCCTCTCATTTGGGCTATTGCATCGATTTCGTCGAAGAAGATTATACAGGGTGCAACCTGCCTCGCCTTCCTGAATATCTTCCTCACAGCCTTCTCACTCTCTCCGAGCCACTTGCTTAGAATCTGCCCTCCCTTGATGCTTATGAAGTTCGCCTCACTTTCGTTGGCAACAGCTTTGGCAATCAGCGTTTTACCAGTTCCCGGCGGACCGTAGAGCAGCACACCTTTCGGCGGCTTAATTCCGAACTTCTTGAACTTCTCAGGGTACTTCAGCGGCCACTCCACAGCCTCAATTATCTCCCTCTTAACGTCCTCAAGCCCTCCAACGTCGTTCCAGGTGACCTTGGGTATCTCAACGAAAACTTCCCTCATCGCAGAGGGCTCAATTTCTCTGAGAGCATCCATGAAGTCGTCCCATGTCACTCTGATCGATTCGAGCAGCTCTATCGGAATCTCGTCCTCGTTGAGGTCAATCTGCGGCAGGTACCTCCTAAGAGCCTTCATTGCAGCCTCCTTGCAGAGAGCCTCTATGTCTGCCCCAACAAATCCGTGGGTTTGATCAGCAAGGCTGCGGAGCATCGCCTTAGTTATCTCAACTTCAAGCTCGTCGATTACTTCCTGCGGGAGGAGATTTTTCACAGCTCCTTTCACTTCCTCCTCCGTCTCTGAGTTCTTTATCTCGTCGTAGAGGAAATCGAGATTCTTTATCAGCTCAGGGTCGTCAACCTGCCTCTTGAATCTCTCAATCGCATCGAGGACGAACTCTCTGCTGTACTTAGCCTCCAGTGGCATGTTCCTCGTGTGTATCTGGAATATCTCGTATCTGCCCTCTCTGTCCGGCACTCCGATCTCAATCTCCCTGTCGAACCTTCCCGGCCTTCTCAACGCTGGATCGACAGCGTCAATTCTGTTCGTTGCGCCGATGACTATAACCTGCCCTCTCTCCTCAAGCCCGTCCATCAGAGTCAGAAGCTGAGCGACGACTCTTCTCTCAACTTCTCCGGTGACCTCTTCTCTCTTAGGAGCGATTGAGTCGATTTCGTCTATGAAGATTATCGACGGAGCGTTCTCCTTCGCCTCTTCAAAAATCTCCCTCAGCCTTTGCTCGCTTTCTCCATAGAACTTGCTCATGATTTCCGGACCGTTGATGGTGAAGAAGCTGGCCCCGATCTCGTTCGCCACAGCTTTGGCAATCAACGTTTTTCCAGTTCCCGGCGGACCGTAGAGCAGCACACCCTTCGGCGGCTCGATTCCGAGCCTCTGGAAGAGCTCCGGATACCTTAAAGGCAGCTCTATGACCTCTCTTACCTTCTGAAGCTCCTCTTTTAAACCTCCTATGTCTTCGTAAGTGATTCCGGCCTTTCCGAACCTCTCGAAGCCCTTTGCCGGTCTGTCCCTGTAAACGACCTTGGTTGTCTCGTCGATGACCACAGGGCCCTTGGGCTCGGTCTTGACTGCAACGAAAACCACAGCTTGGTTCTGCTGGTTGTACCTTCCAAATCCCGAAAGGGCCGGAGAGCCAACGAGAGGGACTAAATCTCCTTCAACAACCGGTCTTTTCAGAAACTGGTGCTTGAGATACTCCCCAATATCGACTCCGTAAATCCTCAAATCCATCTTCTTGAGGGGGGCGAGGATTACGGTTTTTGCGGGCTGGTACTCAACCTTCCTAACCTTGACGACATCCCCAACACCAACTCCGGCATTCTCCCTTATGAATCTGTCAATCCTTATGATGTTCTTCCCCCAGTCCCTCTTCGGAGCTCTCCAGACCTTTGCAACGGTCTTTCTGGCCCCCTCTATTTCTATTATGTCTCCGGGGGAGATTTGAAGCTTTAACATTGTGTCCGGGTCCAATCTTGCTATTCCTCTTCCTGAATCACTCGGATACGCCTGATTTACCTTTAGCGTGGTTTCCATATTATCACCCATCAATCTTTTACACCTAAACAGTTTTTATTTTAGAGATAAAAAAGGCTTGTGGTGATTTGATGAAGGTTGCAATATTCGATGCCTTCAACGGGGCGAGCGGGGACATGATTCTCGCATCACTGCTCGGCGTTGGTATTAGTGAGGAGGAAATAGATGAAGTTGTGAAGGCTCTCGGTATTGATGTGAATTACAGTATGACTACCGTCAGTGTTAGGGGGATAAGCGCGAGGAGGGTTGAGGTTGAAGAGAGAGATGGAGAGAGGAGCTTTAAGGAGGTTTTGGAAATTATAAGGAGCTCAAATTTGGAGGAGGGAGTGAAGAAAAATGCCATCGCAGTTTTCGAGCTAATTGCCAGAGCTGAAGGAAAGGTGCACGGAAGAGACTACAGAGAAGGTGTTTTTCATGAGGTTGGGGCTGATGACGCAATTTTTGATGTGGTTTGCTGTGTAAAGGCTTTTGAAAATTTAAAGACTGCTGGATACGAATTCTTTGCCACACCGGTTAGGGCGGGGTCAGGATTCGTCGAGTTTTCCCACGGGAAGTATCCCGTTCCTCCTCCGGCTGTGCTTGAAATACTCAAGAGCTCAAATCTGGAGGTGGTGATGGATGGTGAGGGGGAGCTTTTGACTCCTACCGGCGCGGCAATCCTCTCCCACTACTGCAAACCGCTCAAGCCCTTCCCCATCAGGGTAAAGGAGGTTTCTTACGGCGCCGGAAAGAGGGAGACTGACGTGCCAAACGTGCTGAGATTGATTCTCGGTGAAACTGCCTTTCACGACAGCATTGTAGTTATCGAGACAAGTGTGGACGATTTGAGCGGGGAGATGATTGGCTACGCGATGAAGAAGCTGCTCGAAAGAGATGACGTGCTCGATGCTGTGATAATCCCAGCTTACGGCAAGAAAATGAGACCTGCAAGCATTTTAAAGGTCATCTCTCCTACGCACAGGTCAGAGGAGGTTGCTGCGGAGGTCATGAGGCTCACCGGTAGCCTTGGGATAAGAATAATACCCGTTCACCACAGGTTGATTTCGGAAAGGATGGAGGAGGTAGTGAAGGTTGAGATTAGCGGCAAGGAGTTTGATGTGAGGGTGAAAAGGTCCTACCCGGGATTCAGACATCTCAAGCCGGAGTTCGATGACATTGCGGTGATAGCGGATGAGCTGAACATTCCGCCGCATGTCGTGTACAGAGAGATTGTAAGGAAGATTGTCGGTGCAGAGAATGCTGATTCCAACGGGCAGTAAGTGCATAGACTCTCTTCTCGGAGGAGGAGTTGAAACCGGAACGGTTACTCAGATATACGGCCACGGAGGTACGGGGAAGACCACTTTGTGCTTGATGCTGGCAAAAAATGCAGCAGAGCAGTTCAAAGTTGCGTACATCGACACGGAAGGTCTTTCGGGGGAGAGAGTTAGGCAGATTTTCGGTGATGAGAGGCTTTTCTCCAACGTCTTCGTTTACGAGGTTTACAGGTTCAGGCAGCAGGGAGTGGCGATTCAGGAGGCGGAAAAGCTCTGCAGAAGCGAGAAGGTCAAGCTAGTTATCGTTGACTGCTTCACCTCCCTCTACAGGAGCGAGCTTGAGGATGACAGGAAGCAAATAAAGATAAAGAGGGAGCTAACGTCACAGCTAACCTTCCTCCTCGGAATGGCGAGGAAATACGATGTGGCCGTGGTGATAACCAACCAGATGTTTACAGATGTTGGCTCTGGAGTTGACCGCCCCCTCGGCGGGCCGAGCCTTGAGCACCTTTCAAAGGTCATAATCGCCCTTGAAAGAAGTGATGAGCTGAGAAAAGCCACGCTTATCAAGCACAGGTGGATGAAGGAGGGAAAAAGCTGCTTTTACAGGATTACCGACAGGGGTATAGAGCCCTAACTACTTCAGCAGAGGTAGGTTGCCCGTAACCTTGTCAATTTTCCTCTCCTCATCTGGGCCTATGACGACAGCGGTAATCGTTCCGGGAGGGACTTCAGTCAGCCCGGCGTCCTGCACGAGCCCGGTTACAAGGCCAAGCGATTCCGCTTTGTGCTTGATCCCCAGCAACTCTTCGAGGCTCTTGACCTTCAAAACGACCTTTTTCTGCCCTTCATCGAGCCACTTCCTCCTTAAACTGCTGTCAGACTTGAGGTAGCCAATAATCGCTGCATGGGCAACCTGAACCGCAAGCTTTCCTCTCGATAGCTTCAAGTCATCCCTGACTACAATCACCTGCTTCAGAGTCATTACTCCCCTTCCTCACCAAAACCGTAGGATTTCAACTCTTCGAGGGTTACGGGCTTTGACTTTTCCTCCAGCCACTTCCTTCCCAATTCTCTTGCCTCCTCCTCGTCGAATTCCCCGATGACTATTCTACCGTCCTCTACGGATTTTATGCTCTTCTTCGGAACCGCAAGAAACTCCGTCCCAACTTTCACGATCAGGTAATCGCCATAAACGTCTATGCTCTCCCCGAAGCTCTCCTCACCTTTGAAAACGTACATGCATATTAAATCCATGCCCAATGTTCTCTGCAATCTTAAAAGCTTTGCTCCGGTCGGTTTTTCAGTTGGCTTGAGGATGCAGCTATAGAGTTGTATGGGAGTAAAAAGTGAATATTGCAGCTAAGGCAATACTTAGCAGTTCTAAAGAACGGTTACACGCAGAATATGGCATGGACCGGTGGGGATTTGAACCCCAGGCCTTCGCCATGCCAAGGCGACGCTCTACCAGACTGAGCTACCGGCCCTTGGATGAGTTGCTCTAAATGGGATTATAAAGCTTACCTTCAGTCCAGATCTGTAACTGTAACTCTCCAGTATGCGCTGACCAGAGCCGCAGCTTTGGGGTTCTTGAATCCCTTGAGCAATCTGAAGTCCTTTGGATAACCTATGAAGGGGTCTATAGTTTTCTCGTCCGGATTGACAACCCAGATTTTTAGTCCGGCCCTCTTTGCATCCTCGGAGTATTGCTTGAAGAACTTCAGGAACGGGTTGAGCTCGTTTTCAGTCGGCACGATCACCACGTAGTCCCCGTCCACCTCATCCACCATTCTCAGGTGGATGTCGACATCCTCAAAGGTGTCATCAATGGTGGAGAAGAACGCGTAGTAGTTTCTCCCGTCCTTTGTGTACTTTCTCATGTATCTTCCTTCAGCCTCATAGCCTTCAAAAAAGCGGTCGGTCACTTCCCTCATAATGTCAAAAGCATCGAGAAACTTCTTTGACTGCTTGTATTCGAAGTAAGCCTGTTCAAAATCCTCCTTTTCAGGCTTTATTACGTGGGGGTGGTAAAACAGTACGTCTCCGATCTTAACCTTTTCCGAAAAGTGGAGACTTTTGAGGGTGATCGGGCAATCAATAAGGCTGCATGTAACATCTTCAATCAATTCAGCATCGATGCCGACGAGCCTTGCCCCCATAATTTTCAAAGCGCACCTAATCGCTTTTCTCCTTATCTCTTCCTCAGTAACCGCCTTTCTTCCGGCCAGCATTTTTGAGAGTTCCTCTACAATTTCAACATCCATAAAATAGAGTTTCTGGGGGTTAATATATCACTTTCGTGGTTTATTGCAGAGGGTCAACTCCGATGTTAAATGTCTCGATGAGGGAGAAATCTCCGCCGAACGTCAGGTTAACGTGCCTAACTTCTCCAGCAGAGATGCTGCCAAACTCCCACCAGTAGATGTCGCCATCATTGCCGCTTGAATCGAAATCACCTTCTGCCGTTAAAACGAGGCCGGATGGTTTTATCCAGTAAAGTTTGACGTTGTTCGCCTCCTCAAGAGCCGTGATTGTGATGTTTGCACCACGGAAAGTTATAGCCATCTCGGCTCTCACTTTAACGGGTTTTGTCGTTACGCGGGCATCTGGACCGAACTCTGAAGTGTTTCCGTTGAGTATTGTTAAAGCGGTTATAAGGGAGCCAACCTCTGCACCTTTGCCCGCTACGTTCAACTCTCCCCGGAAGTTACCGCTTGAGTCTGCTGTTAAGGACCCAAGATAAATCCAGCCCTCTCCGTAGAATTTTGAGGATGTGGAACCACCTGAGAGGACATTGTTGCCCGCAAGGTCATCTCCATCAGTTGAGTTGTTGACCATGTAGATTTCCACGGTGGCGCCGGCGAAGCTGGAGCTTCCACTTCCAGCGTTCTCGTCGTTTATGAACCCCTCAATGTGGAGTGAGCTGCCGATAAGCTGTGCTGCGGTTATTACGGGGTAGTCTATTCCGCAGTTTGGTTGAGAGCAGTCGAGCTGGCCGTCGTTTAATGTTACATTGTCTCCCATGTTGTTCGATGTGTCTTCAACATTCAGGTCGATACCGACATAGCCGTTCTTGAAAATGGAGTTTCTTGAAATTTTGATGCCGGTTGGCGTACTTGTGCTGCCAGTAGGTGTGACGAGTATCCCATCTCCAACATTTTCAGCAACGAGGTTGTTTACTATCTCGCTCCCACTGCCCGAAACTCTAATTCCGCTCGGCTCAGCATTCCCCCACCCGTTCTTGACCACAGAGCAGTTCCTTATCGTTATCCTGCCTCCATTGTAGTTGTCGATCCCTGAACCTGAATTGTTTGCCGCAACGCAGTTCTCGAAGATGACGTTTGAGGCCCCATTCACAGCAATGAAACCGTCAAGATTGCTTCCGCTTAAGGCGTTGTAGTATGCAATACTGTTCACCGCCTTTCCAGAGTTAACTCCTGAACCCTCGAATCGAATTCCCAGACCTCCGTTGTAAGCGGCAATTGAAGAGTTAACTGTGGTGTTATTTGAAAGAATTCTGATTCCGTGACTTGAAATCCTTGGGAAGCCTGAATCCGAAGGGTCAGAACCATCCGCCCTCAAACCAGCAAAGACTTTATCGAGCTGAGAATCATCTCCATAAACCTCTATTCCGTTTGAACCACTGAAAACGCTGACGGAGCTTACATGAGCCTTAGCAGTAAAGTTGAGCACTGGAGAGCCAGCAACACCAATAATCTCGATTTCTGGCTTTGGTATTGCATTTAACCTCGGCTCGTCACCGCTGAAAGGCACTCCATCGCTTCCAACACCAACGGGGATTGATTTGCTACACGCTACGCTTTCGAGGGTGTTGGTGGAGTAGTTGTAGAGCAGGCAGTCAGGGTTGGAGTTGTTTAAGCTCATGTCAGCGTTTAAAACGGTTCCGTTGAGCTCCACCTCATCGTTGAAATTTGGTAGAGAGCCGAGGGTGGAGTTGACTGTTATGGTCCACCATTTGCTGTCAGGAACCTTGTTGTTTGGCTCAACAGCCATGACAAAGTAGCTCCTCTGCTTTCCTGCGATGGCGTTGGAGTTGGCTATGAACTGTCTCAAGCAGCCCTGGCAGAATCTCGGGTTTGCCGTGTCATCGTCTGAATCTTTTGTGTTCACAATGGTGCTGTAGTTGAAACCGAAGTAGAGGGTTTCGCTGTTATAGATCTTATTTATGGTCACGTAGTGTTCTGCCCAACCGGCGAAGTTGTTTCCGCTCACACCTACATTGTCGCTTCTCTCAGCACTTCTTCCTCCGAAGAAAGTTATGACTTCTCCATAGTTGCTCTCGTTGCTCTGGTAAGTCTCTTCGGACCAAATGTAGCTAAAATCGAATCCGCTGTTATAGCTGAGACCTGCGTTGGCTGCATCTATACTCTTCGAATTAACTACAACGAAATACTTCCTTGTTATGTCTTTTACGGCCTTAAAGCTGAAGTTCCCGTCCACGTCTGTTGTAGCTCTTCTTAAAACCCTGTCTCCGCTGTCGGGAGCAGCATTTTTATTGATGTCTTCGAGAAGTAGAACCTCCACCCCTCTGATAGCTTTATCTTCACCCCCGTTTCTTCCGAGAGGATAAAGATCATGTAGAATTTTGCCGTTTATATTTAAAAGCTCAGGAGGTTTGAAGTAAAGACCTTCAGATATATTTACAGCCAGTCTTAGATAATTTCCGTAATCATCGTAATCATCGTAATCTCTTATAGCATTAATTACAACCTTCCAAACACCGTACGGACCAGATATATCATTGCTTGTCCACCAATTATTATTGCGTCTTGGTAAGTTCCAGCTATTATATAGTGTTTCGTTGGGATAATAGAGAGAAACTTTTACTGCA
>LDZQ01001153.1_pt1 | contig 47100 bp, 49 predicted proteins | sample 615361 | NCBI WGS metagenome assembly LDZQ01 (sample SAMN03408297, study PRJNA278302) | terrestrial metagenome | isolation source: oil reservoir sample I2 | place: USA: Alaska, North Slope, Ivishak formation | collected 2013 | reverse complement strand
TTTGTAAAAAGCCGACGTGAGTGGATTATGAGGGGATGGCTGTGCCATCCCCCTTAATGCGCTGTTTTGCTGGCTTTTGTAAAAAGCCAAGTGGACGACAGCTGTATGGTAGAATAGGGCGGCAGGGCACACACCACCGCATCCAGCATGGTTAAATCCCACAAAGACGAATGGGGACATATGAAGCTCGCCCTGCTGACGCTCCTGCTGGTGCTCTCCCAACCTGTGCTGTACGAGGAGGGCATCGCCCTCGTGAGCGGAGAGAGCTGGCACCTTCATCAGGGCTACACAATAGCAGTGAGGGGAGTGGACATAGAGGGGAGCCTCGTGTGGGTGGATATCAGACTGAACAACACCACAGTGGCAAGCAGGGTGGTGCCCTTGGGCTCCATGCTTGGCATCTACAGGAATGGTGGCGTGCTCCTGAGCGTGTATGGTACGCAGACGAACATATCGGATTATGAGCAGAACACCACTGCGACAAGGGTGATGCTCATCGAAGTGACGGACATATACACTGGCACGTATCAGGATATGGTGCTGTTCAAGGTAACCCAGTACACTGACCCCTTCCTGCCTCTCACCACACCTCTGCCGTCCTCCTCTTCCCCCTCATCCATCGGTGCGACTCCCCCGCCCCCCCAGCCCACGGCTCCTCAGCTGGCTGGATGGTGGTATGGGGCTGCATTGAGCGTTTTGGTGCTGTTGTGGGTGCTTTTCAGGCGAAGGCTTAAGTAGAGAGGATTGCTCCGAGGGAGAACATGGTCAGCCACGAGGACGTGCTCATGGAGGCACTTCCATACATCAGGGAGCACTATGATTCAGTGATGGTGATAAAGCTGGGCGGACACGCGATGGTCAGGCACGGCATCCTCGAGAACGTGGTGAAGGACATCGTGCTTTTGAGGTACATCGGCATCCACCCCGTCATTGTGCATGGAGGAGGACCAGAGATCACGGAGAAGATGAGGAGGATGGGCAAGGACCCATCGTTTGTGGCTGGACTTCGCATCACGGACGATGAAACTCTCGAGATTGTGAGGATGGTGCTCGTGGGCAACATCAACACCAAGATCACATCCCTTCTCGTCAGACATGGGGCAAAGGCGGTGGGCCTCAACGGCAAGGACGGAGGACTGATAAGGGCGAGAAAGAAGGCTCCTCAGCGTGTGGTGTATGAGGGAAGAGAGCACGAGGTGGACCTCGGATGGGTGGGCGAGACTGAGATCATCAATCCAGAACTGGTGAGCATCATGATTCAGCATGGCTATGTGCCCGTAATTGCCCCCATAGCCATGGACTCTCAGGGCAATGCCCTGAACCTGAATGCGGACACCGTTGCTGGAGATATGGCAGCTGCACTGCGTGCCAAGAAACTCATCCTGCTCACGGACGTCCCAGGCATCCTCAGGGACATCAATGACCCCTCCACGAGGCTCTCGAGGCTCTCACTCTCGGAGCTGGACGGGCTCGTGGAGCAGGGCATCATCAGGGAGGGGATGATGCCCAAGGTGCTCGCAGCCAAGGTGGCCGTGAGTTCTGGGGTGGAGGCTGCCCACATCATCGATGGTTCGAGGGAGCATGCCCTGCTGCTCGAGCTTCTGACGGCTGGAGGCATTGGCACGATGGTGGTGCCTAACCCTTGACCACGCCGAGGGGCATGAGCCTTGCCACCTTCTTTGCGACCCCCAGCGAGTGCACCACGTTCACCACTGCCTCCGAGTCCTTGTACACCTGTGGAGCCTCCTCGCTTATCACATCAGAGCTGGCAGCCCTGAGCACGATACCCTTCTCAGAGAGGCCCTTTGATACCGAGGAGGAAGAGTACGTCTTCTTTGCCCTGCTTCTGCTCATCACCCTTCCAGCGCCATGGCATGCCGAGCCAAAGGACAGTTCCATCGCCCTTGGTCCTCCCACGAGGATGAATGAGGGTGTACCCATGCTTCCGGGAATGAGCACTGGCTGACCTATATCGGCATACACCTTGGGTACCGCCTCGTGCCCAGCGGGAAGCGCTCTCGTCGCCCCCTTTCGGTGCACGCACACCTCTCTCGTCTCCCCATCATAGGTGTGCCGCTCCATCTTGGCGATGTTGTGGGCCACATCGTATATCAGCCTCATCCCAAGCTCGTCCACATCCCCTCCGAACAGCTCACAGAATGCCTCCCTCACCCAGTGCATTATTATCTGGCGGTTTGCCCATGCGTAGTTGGCAGCAGCAGCCATCGCCCCAAGGTAGTTCTCCCCCTCTCGTGAGTGTATGGGAGCGCACGCCAGCTGCCTGTCCTTGAGGGATATGCCATACTTCTTGTATGCGCTGCCCAGCACCTTCAGGTGGTCTGTGCATATCTGATGTCCGCATCCCCTCGAGCCACAGTGCACCATCACTGTGATGTCTCCCTTCTCGAGGCCAAGGCATGGGTCGTACACCTCGTCCACCACCTGTACCTCGAGAAAGTGGTTGCCGCTTCCGAGTGTTCCGAGCTGGGGCTTTCCTCGCTTGTATGCCTCCTTGCTGACGTGTTCCACCGAAGCCCCATCGAGCCTTCCCCCCTCCTCGCAGAACTCCACATCCTCCTCGATTCCAAAGCCCTGCTCCACTGCCCACCTCGCACCTCCAAGCAGGGCGTCTGTGAGCTGGGCATCTGTCAGCCTCAGCTTACTTTTAGAGCCAAGCCCAGAGGGCACGTACCTGAACAGCAGCTCCGTGAGTTCTCTAAGGCGGGGGCGCACGTCCTCAATCTTCAGCGATGTCCTCATCACTCTCACACCACAGTTGATGTCAAAGCCCACTCCTCCGGGACTAATCACCCCCTCATCGAGGTCAAATGCTGCCACACCTCCAATGGGAAACCCATATCCGAGATGGGCGTCTGGCATCACCATCGCTGGGCCGAATATCCCCGGAAGGGTGGCAACGTTCTTGAGCTGCTCCACTGTGTCGGGCTCGAGTGCCTCCAGCAACCGCTCGCTCATGAGCAGCAGCCCGTGCGTCTTCATACCATAGCCTTCGTCCCTTGGAAGCTTCCAAAGGTTGTCCTCTATCCTCTCAACACTCTCAAGACCCTCTAACATTGCTATCCCTCCATCTGGATTCTTCCCAGCCTCTCGGCCAGTGCCTCAAGCACCTGTTTTCTCATTCCCTGCACGAACTTTATGCTTCCAACCACGAGATGTCCCCCACCACTGATGCCAGCCCCCTCGAGCCTCTGCGCAAGCTCGGAGACTATCTCGGGAAAGTTCATCTCCACCCCCCTCGACCTTATCACCGCAAAGTCTGGCCCATAGCCAATCGTGACCACCGGCTCATCCCCGTGGGTGCGACAGATGTGGTCGTGCACCTCTCCCACGGTCTTGCCAGGTGGTGGGAAGGTGAACGTGTGGGCATGGTGTTCCACATCGAGCACGGCGAGCAGGATGCCGTTTGGAAGGTGCGTGGTCTTCACATGGGGAAGGCATACAGCAAGCTGCTCCTCTATGGCACGCTTGGCCTGTGTGCTCAGCAGCTCTACCAGCCTTGCGTGGCGCTGGGGGCGTGCCGAAAGGTCGAGCACATCACACACGAGCTGTGTGCCCTCAGAGAACCTCAGCCAGTAGGAGAGATAGTCCAAGGAGAGTGCCATATCGCTCAGATGCTCGAGAGGGTAGCGGGCGGTCGCAAGCTCGATGTAGTGCTGCGCCTCTTGTCCAGATGCCCTATCCCCAAGGGCAGACACTGCCGCAAGGTGCACCATCCTGTCAGCCCCCTCGTGTATCATCCTCGCAATCTCGAGGCACAGCATGCCCGTCGTGATGGAGTAGTCCCCTCCCGCAAGGGCGGGGTTGATGTGTATGTCCACGAGCTCATCTATCAAGGGGGAGGGGTGGTGGTGGTCCACCACGATGGTCGGTATGCCATATATCGAGAGCAGCTTTAGCGCATCCACATCCTCCTGTCCAGAGCCGTTGTCCACGAGGATGACGAGGGGGAGGTTCTGCCCAAACCGCTCCCTTGCCAAGAGCGCTCCATCGAGGTCCTTGACCACGTCCATCATCTCGTAGAACGGTGCCCTCGATGGAGAGCGCCTGAGCAGGTAGTGGGCATCCTCATCACCACCCACCCTTCTGATGAGGGGAAGCAGTGCCTGCTCGAGGCACACCGCAGCCGTGATGCCATCTGCATCTGCATGATGGCGTATTATGATGGGTGTGGAGGTGTACACACACTCGAGCAGCTTTCTCGCCACCCTCTGCATATCATCATAGAGTTTCTTCATGGGCTCGCTCTCCACGAGCAGCTCTACCCTTCTGGGTGTGGAGAGCTTCCTCAATGCCTCGCTCAGCCTTTTCTTGAGGGCATCTGCCTCCCCACCAATGAGTGCCCGCATGGAGAGCACCTCTATCTGAAGCACGTCTCCCCGCCTTTCTGCCTCTCCCACCACCCTCACGAGGCTGCCCGCGGATATCGAGGGATATGCCCTCACGCCAGCCCCATCAAACGCAGCACACTTGATTGTCCCTGTGTCGTCCCTCACGGTGAACAGTGTGGGGCCAGCCGTCTGTCTCACGCTCACCACCTCTCCCTCGATGCGCACCATCCCCTCGGTGATGTGCTCTATTGGAGTGGTATCGATATCCTTTTCCAGCTCCAGCAGGGTGTAGCGCTCCATATTCACTGGCTCGAGCTCCACGTCGTTGCCCCTTATGCTCCTCACCCTCACCACCACCTGCTCGTTGAGCTCATATCTGGCTTTGGTGCGCACTATGCCCCTCACCCTGTTGTTCAGGGAGACAAACTTGCCAGAGGGAAAGTGCCCGCTTATCACGCCGAGCAGCAGCATACCCTCTTTGAGGTCAGACACATCGCATGCCGAGTCCATGCGAAGCACGGTGGGGTGAGTGGCACACTGCTCACACGTCTCCCTTCCAGCTGGCACAGTCCGTCCACAGAGCTTGCACTTTCCAAGCTCACCACTCCCTGCGCATGCTGGACAGGGCACCCTCACCTCCACCCGCCCAGTACCCCCACATCGCTCGCACTTGCCCCCTGCCAGTAGCTCCATGAGGTCAGACTCCGAGGCCTCTCCCAATGACAGTGTCATCTTCCCCCTTCCCTTGCACTCTGGGCACTCCCTCTGCTCTGTGCCCATATACCCAGTGCCACCACATGTCTCGCACTTCATCATGCACAACAGCACGTCTGGAGCACTTATCCTTTTGGGTATAGCTGCTCGAAGTAAGCAGCTGTTGATTACGGAGTAATCAACAGTGGCAAGGGATATGTAGGGTGGTGCCCGATGGGAGGGCATGAGCGAGCTTGGAAGAATGAAAATCGAGTGGGCAAGGGCACACATGCCCGTGATGGCACACGTCGCAGAGGAGATGGAAGGGACCCTTGATGGAATAACGGTGGGAATGGCGCTGCACGTGGAGGCGAAGACTGCGGTGCTGGTGGAGACGCTGATGAGGGCTGGTGCGAGGGTCGTCATCACGGGATGCAATCCCTTGAGCACACAGGACGAGGTGGCATCCGCCCTTCGAGAGGGGGGCGTGGAGTGCTATGCCAAGAGAGGATGCACCCCGGAAGAGTACTATGAGGCGATACACAGGGTGCTCGATGCCAGACCAGATATCGTGATTGATGATGGAGGGGACCTCCTGTTCATGCTGCACACAGAAAGACGGGAGCTGCTGTCCCATGTGAGGGGTGGGTGTGAGGAGACCACCACGGGCGTGATACGCCTCAAGGCAATGCATGCCCAAGGGGAGCTTCACATCCCAGTCATCGCTGTGAACAACGCCCGCACCAAGTTTCTCTTCGACAACCGATATGGAACAGGGCAGTCGGCATGGGACGGCATCATACGCACCACCAACCTGCTAATCGCAGGAAAGCGCGTGGTGGTGGCAGGATATGGCTGGTGTGGCAGGGGGGTTGCCATGCGGGCAGATGGGCTCGGTGCCCATGTAATCGTGTGCGAGGTAGACCCCGTAAGAGCCCTGGAAGCCCATATGGATGGCTATGAGGTGATGCCCATGAACGAGGCTGCCCGCATTGGAGACATCTTCATCACCGCCACAGGGGACAGGGATGTGATAACGCTTGAGCACATGCGGCTCATGAAGGACGGGGCACTGCTCGCCAATGCTGGCCACTTCAACGTGGAGATAGACGTGGCCGGGCTCGAAAGAGCGGCAGAGAGCACGAGAGAGGTGAGGAAGAACGTGAAGGAGTATGTGCTGGATGGAAGGCGGATATACGTGCTCGCCGAGGGCAGGCTCGTGAACCTCGCGGCCGCAGATGGGCACCCCATCGAGGTGATGGACATGAGCTTTGCCAACCAGGCGCTGTGCGTGCACCACCTTGCCCATACCAATCTCGAGTCGGGCGTGTATGATGTGCCCCAGCACATCGATGAGCACGTGGCACGGCTAAAGCTCGCATCGCTGAGCGTGAGCATTGACGAGCTGAGCGAGGTGCAGAAAAAGTATCTTTCGGACTGGAGGGAGGGAACGTAAAGCTGCGTGAAGGTGTTATGCACCTTCACAGCTCAGGGATTTGGCGGGTAGAGAGGAAAAAAGGTTGATGAACGCTATAGCTCTCATCCCTCCACCCCCTCAAACCCGTATCTCTGAAATATGCGCTGTCCCTCTGGTGAGAGCACGAACTGTTCGAACTTGGTGGCATAGGGGTCTTGCTCGTCGAGCACTGCAATCACACAGCACACGTCCACATTGCACCCCTCTGGAATGTCTATGTAGCTCGTGGTGGGATTGGTGATATCGGTGCGAAGCACGAAGCCCGCATCGGCCTCACCGAGCACCACCTTGGAGTACACGTACTTCGTGTTGTCCTCCTCGGACACCACGTTGCTCAGCACCTTTTCCTCGAAGTGCGTGCCGTATAGCCCTGATGCATTGAGGCGTGAGATTACCTCTCTCGCATAGATGCCGATGGGTGTGCTCTTCTGGCCTATCACCACTCTGACACCCTCTTTTGTGAGGTCTGAGAGCGAGTGCACACTGCCATTGGCGCGAACTGCCACCACCATGCTGTCATAGGCAAAGGGACGATACGAGCGGGCAAACCCCTCGCTTATGAGCTTTTCGGCATACTTGGGATATGGCGCGGCATACACGCTCGCCCTCGCCCCTCCCTCTATCTGGGCGCACAGCATGCTCGCCGAGGCGAAGTTCAGCTCCACCTTCACACCGGGGTGCTCCTGCTCAAACACAGACGCACATTCTTTGAGGGGGTCTGTGAGTGCAGCTGCGGCAAACACCGTGAGGGTGTGCTCTTGAGAAGCGTAGGGGCTGAGCCCGATGGCAATGATGCCAGCCAGAACGCCGAGGCACACGATGGGCAGAAGCCATTTCACAGATGGAGGTAGTGGGGACATCATGGATGGGTGTACTGGGGTAGGTATATAAATAGTTTTACATCATCCCCCAAGTAAACTTAATTGAGTTTATAGAGGGGAGATGATGATGGACGTGCTCTCTGAAATTGCCGAGAGGTTCTGGAGCTGCGTGGAGGAAGAGATGCTCGATGAGGGGGTAAGGGTGAGCACCAGAGCCCTCAGCCCAGAAGAGGCGATAGGCAGCCCACAGAGGAGAGATTTTCCCCTGCTTGCTGGAAGGGAAGTGCTCATGCAAGCAGAGTTCCGAGGCTCTCGTGGGCAGGCATTTACCACCGCGCCCCAGCCCTTCGAGGGGACGCTTGCGGACGTCAAGGCACTGCCCCTTACGGGCTGCTTTGAGAGGGCTGTGTTCATCGCCACGATGAATGCAGTGCTGAGGAGCATGGGGCTGGTCAGAGGAACTGTACACTGCAAAGACGATGGCCCCGAGAGGTGTGGCAAACTTATAGCCACGAGGCTCAACGAGGAGATGGGGGAAGGAAGACTCGGGATAGTGGGCTTTCAGCCAGCCATCGTGGAGCATTGTGTGGCGTGTCTTGGGTGTGAGAGGGTGATGGTGTCAGACCTAAACCCCGCTGTGGTGGGCACTTTAAGGTATGGGATAAAGGTGATGGATGGTATGGCGTGCGTGGATGAGATGGCGAGGGAGTGTGATGTGCTGCTCATCACGGGCACCACGCTGGTGAACGATACTCTCGATGAGGTGCTGGAGGCTGCATCAGCGCATGGCACTGATGTGGTATTCTATGGCACCACTGTGGCTGGGGCAGCCCATCTGTGTGGATGGAGGAGACTGTGCCCAGAATCTAAGTAGAGTACGTGTGTCCCCTCACTGCAAACGAGGAGTTTACCCTCCGTTAGATGTTAGAGCCTGTGTAGTAGCTCCCTCAGCCTTCTTTCGCCCCCTTTCTGGGCTCTCGTTCTGTGCATCAGTATGCCCTGCCCAGCATCACCCAGCTCTCTGCCGTTTTTCCGCACACCACGCATCGCTCGGGCATATCTTCCTCAACAAGACCATCGATGCGGGGCACACCGAGCACATCGGCGCCCGTGCGCTCCTCGAGCAGGTGTCCACACTCCTCATCACCACACCATCCGCCGAGCGCTATTCCTCTCTTGCACTGCTCTCCAATCTCCTCCAGCGTGTGGCACACCCTCATGCCCTTCACAAGCCGCTCTGTGGCAGCCTGAAACAGGCTGGATGCGATATCGCAGAATGCCTGCTCTATCACCTCTTCCACCGAGGAAAGGGGAACCGCCTGCTTTTGCCCGAGCCTCGTCACCACAACCACCTGCCCCTTGTCCACGTCCCTCGGGCCCACCTCTATCCGCAGGGGCACGCCCCGCATCTCCCAGTAATAGAACTTTGCGCCGGGTCTTGTGTCTGAATCGTCCAGCCTCACCCGATAGCGTTCAGACAGCCTTGCCTCAAGCTCTCGTGCCTTCTCGAGCACGTCCTCTCTGCCCCTGTACACGATGGGCACGATTACCACCTGTACTGGGGCAACCGCTGGAGGGAGCACCAGTCCCCTGTCGTCTCCATGCAGCGATATCAGAGCGGCAATACAGCGCTCTGATATGCCGTAGCACGTCTGGTTGGCGTACTGTTGCTCCCCGTGCTCGTCCTCGTAGCATATGTCGAAGGTGCGAGAAAACTTGGTGCCAAGGTGATGGGCAGTGCCCACCTGCAGGGTCCTGCCATCTGGCATGAGCACGTCCAGCGCGAGGGTGTAGTCCGCACCCGGAAACTTGTCCCAGTCTGGTCTCTTGGACACCACCACGGGGATGCACAGGCTATGATAGAACTGACGGTACAGCTCCACCGCCCTCTCCACCTGCTCGGCAGCATCCTGCCATGTGGCGTGCACAGTGTGTGCCTCCTTAAAGGTGGTGATTTCCCGCATTCTTATAAGGGGACGGGTGTGCTTGGTCTCGTAGCGGAACGTGTTCACTATTTGATATATGCGAAGGGGCAGGTCTGCATGCGACCTCACCCAGAGGCTGAACATGGGGTAGATGGCAGTCTCACTGGTGGGCCGAAGGGCAAGGGGCACATCCAGAGGCGTGGTGCCGCCGTGGGTAACCCAGTACACCTCGTCCTCAAAGCCCTTGATGTGCTCTGCCTCCTTCATGAACTCGTGCTCTGGTATGAGCAGGGGAAACAGCACCTCATCGTGCTCCACATCCAGCAGCGCTCGGAGGATGGAGAGCACGTTTCTTCGAAGGGAAAAGCCAAAGGGATGCCACACATACAGGCCCTTCACTGGATAGCGCACGTCCATGATATCGGCTCGCCACAGCACCTCGTTGTACCACTCCGAAAACTCGGTCTTTGGTGGCAGGGACTTCTCCATCACCTGCTCGCTTCCCTTCGAAGACATGAGGTAGGGGATATTTGAGTGGAGATAAATAGGTTGTGCTCAGGGCACTGCCATAGCACTGCCATGTATCACCAGGGGGCAAGTTGAACCAAGGGGCAAGTTAATTAGCATGAAGCAAGAAAACAAAATAAGGGGTGTGCATGAGGCATGAGGTACGTGGAGAGCGTTAGCAGGGTTGGCATCACCTCCCGTGGGGATAGGGTAGAGGCGTTAAAGCTGGTGGCGGAGCTTGGCGATTATCTGACAGGAAGGGGCATAGAGGTGGTGCTTGATGAAGAGATTGCCCCAAGGCTTGGCAGGACGGGCACACCCCTCGAGCACATGGAAGCCGACCTGTTGCTCTCTGTCGGGGGAGATGGCACGCTTCTCAGGGCACTTCAGCAGATGAGCAAGGGTAAGCTGATACCCGTGCTGGGGATAAACGTGGGCACCATTGGCTTTCTTACGGATGTGCGCAGCGATGAAGTGTATGAGAGGCTTGAGGAGGTGCTCAGTGGCTTTGAGGTGGTGGAGCGCTCGAGGCTCTCGGTAAGGCTTGCCGATGCCACGATACCTCCAGCCATCAACGAGGTGGTCGTGATTACGTCCCAGCCAGCCAAGATGCTGCACTATCGAATTTTCATAGACGACGTGCAGCTCGATGAGGCAAGGGCAGATGGTGTGATCATCGCCACACCCACTGGCTCCACTGCCTATGCGATGAGTGCGGGTGGGCCCATCGTGGACCCCAAGGTGGAGGCCACGGTGATTGTGCCACTGGCACCCTTCAAGCTCTCCTCCAGACCATGGGTGGTGCCAGCCGATTGCACGGTGTCCGTGGAGTTGCTATCCGAAAGGGGCGGGCTCGTGGTGGTGGATGGACAGCACACCTCGTCCATTGGCATGGGCGGGATTGTGCGTGTGAGCAGGTGCGATACGCCCGCACCGTTCGTGAGCATCTCCAAAAATGGTTTCTATGAGAAGGTCAGAAAGAAGCTCTCATGAGGAGTGTGAATATCAGGGCTATCAGGGCAGCAGCCGTTGCACTTGCCGTTATTTTGCTCGTCTCTTCAATCCCGTGTCCAGCTGGCGCAGAGCTGCCCCTCTCAGAGTTCAAGCACGTAAAGCTCGCAGCCGTTTACACCACCTCCACTGGAGAGGAGAGAGGAGTGCTCACCGACCTGTACGTGTATACCACTCCGGGCAGTGGGCACGTGTTCGTGGATACCCACCCCTTCACGCAGATAGGCATGCAGGGCTCTGCAAGGCTTGCTGCCATGGTGGCGTGCGATGTGCTCGGCCTGAACTACCGTGATTATGATTTTTACTATCTTGTCAAGGTGGACAGCCCAGTCGCTGGAGGCCCCTCGGGAGGCGCGAGCATGACGGTTGCCACCATCGCCTCGCTGCTCAACCTCTCCATGAGGAATGATGTGGTGATGACGGGCATGATTAACCCCGATGGCTCCGTGGGTCCCGTGGGTGGGATACCCTCCAAGCTGAGGGCTGCAGCAAGTGAGGGTGCCACCATGTTTCTCATCCCCAAGGGTCAGGGCACGGTGTATGTGAAGAGGCTTCATCAGGAACAGAGGGGGCCCTTTGTGCTCATCACAGAGAAGGTGGAGAAGGTGGACGTAATCGAGCTTGGAAGGTCGCTTGGAGTGCAGGTGGTGGAGATAGAGGACATAAGGGACGCCCTCAGGATATTTACTGGATACGCAATCGAGGAGAAGAAATACGCTGGGGGTGCCCTCACCGAGCAGTTCAAGCAGACCATGAGACCACTGGCAGAGCGCCTGCTCAATGAGGTGGAGACCACCTATGCCCGCCTGAGCCAGACGAGTGCTCCCTCTTTATCCTCCGAGCTGGGCTCGGCGTCGAGCATGATGGAGCACGCAAAAAGCCTGTATGCCAAAGGTGCCTACTATGCCTCCACCTCTCAGAGCTTTGGAGCCCTCATCAAGCTGCGATACGTGGACTATGCCAGTGGCTACCTCAAAGCACAAAATGGCACAGAGTATCTGGCAATGGTGCAGGACGAGGTGAGGGAGGAAATAGACAGGAGCAACAAAAGCGTGAGGGACGCTGCCAACACCGCAGACGTTATCAACCTCGAGGGGCTGGGCGCTGCTGAGAGCAGGGTGCAAAAGGCGCAGGAGCTGCTCGCTCAGGCGATGGAGTCCCAGAGTGTGGCAGAGCAGCTGAGCCTGCTGGCATTTGCATACGAGAGGGCAAGGAGTGCCCAGTGGTGGATTGCCATCGCACAGCAGGAGGGCGTGAAGGGTCTGGATGAAGATGAGCTGAGGGAGTTGGCAGCCGGCTACATCAGCCAGGCCCAGTCGATTGCCGCATACAGCTCCACGCTGCTTCAGGAGAGCGGGGCGACAGGGCTCATGCCATTGCTCGATGGGGCGAGCAGCGATATCGAGAGTGCCAAAACACAGTTTCAGGAGGGGTTCTACGCAGGAGCCATATACGATGCCCTGCGCTCCATGGTGGGCTCGAGCGTGGCAATCGAGCTGATAGGGCAGAGGGAGCTCTCTGAGAACCTGAAGAGGGCAGAGGAGTCCGCGAGAAATGCCATAATAGAGGAGCGGCGTTATGGGATCGAGCCCATCCTCGCAGCAAGTGCCTATGAGAATGCGATGGAGGGCCAGCTCGGGGAGGTGGACAGGCTGGTCGAGCTGGAATATGCGAGACTCACTGCAAGGACCACCGTGCGGGTGCTGAGCGACCTTGGCTATGCCGAGGTCGGCACATCTGTGAAGAGTGTGGAGGACCTTCTGGGCAAGGCGTCTTCCCACCCCTCCAGCTCATCCACCTCAACCAGCACACCATCTTCTGAGCACAGTCCGCCGGCGATGGGCGATGCTGGATGGATGCTGATGGTGGCGCTCCTCGTTGCAGGGTGGCTGAGGGCAACTCAGAGAAAGTAGAGGGTTGCGGGAATGAGCAGCACCCCCATTGTATTGCTTCTTCTAACACCGAGCGTGCCACACAGCAGCCCCACCGGGATGGCCGAGAGGAACACCACAATTCCGAATGCACCCGTGAGCACAGCCACGAGCATGAGGAGAAATGCGAGAGTGCCCAGTGTGAGGGTACGGAGTCTTATGCGGTATAGTGTCCTCAGCAGCATGGCACCAAGCCTGATTGTGGCTGTATAGCCCACGAGGCTGGCAACCATCAGCGAGAGCATCAGGGCAACAACATATGGTGGTGACCACATGGTGGGCGGAAACAGCTGCTCGATTGCCACCATAGCTCCGCTTCTCGACCTGTGAGCCACGTAGAGGGTGAGCAGGGAGAACACCACGTCCGAGGTGTTTACCCCCGAGATGGACACCATGTACTCTCTCGCATCGTCCATCCTGTTGAGCTCTCCCCTCGAGAGCAAGAGCCGAGTGAGCAGCGTTCCCACCGAAGCGCTCACCCCAGGCATCCACGAGACCAGTGCTCCAGCCGCCGTGCCAGTGAGCACGCCCCTGAGCGTGCGCCTCCCCTCAATCCCCTCTGCCGCACTCGTTTGTGGCGGAATCGATGGAGGGGGCGTGAGCACGCTCTCTATGAGCAGGGGTGCACCAAACAGCCCGGTGAGCAGGGGCATGAGCACCGCATCTGCCTGTGTGTACATCACCTCACCCCCTTTGAGGGCGAGCACGCCCAGCACCCCTGAGAGCACGAGTATGCACGTGGCCTTCACAACTGCCGCCAGAGCGCTCCCCGTGGAGGGTCTTTCCGAGACCACCATGACCACCATCACCCCAAGGAGCAGCAGCCCCATGTGGTCCAAGAGGGCTGGATAGCCCATGAGAAGAAAGAGCACGAATGCTGGAGCAAGAGCGATGCCGAGGACGGCAGAGCACAGACTTCCAAGCGCAGAGAGCCTGATGGCTTCTATCCCCCTGCCCTCGAGCAGCAGCCTGTGCCCCGGGAGCACTGCAAGTGCGGTGTCAGGGTCGGGTGCTCCAAGCAGCATGCTGGGCACGATGCTCACAAAGGAGTGCACCACGGCCGCACACAGTACCACGATGGCGAGCACATCGTATTGGGTGGTGATGAGGGCCGAAAGCGACACCAGCATGGCAGCGAGCGTGTTCACATGGATGCCTGGCACCATGCCGCTGACCAGCCCGAGCAGGCATCCAGCAGCTATGGCGAGCACCACCTGCTCTATGCAATCACCCCACGCGTTATAGCACAGTGGGGATAGCTCTATATAAAAACACGGAGGATGTTGGCAAACATGATGGAGCAGAGCATCACGTACTTCGATACGCCAGGAAAGCACAACACAGATGAGGTAGTGGCCATCGTTGCCCGCACCGTCAGGGAGAGGGGCATCCGGCATGTGGTGGTGGCGACCACCTCCGGTTCAACGGCACTCAGGCTGTCCGAGGCTCTTAAAGGGACAGATGTGCGCATCGTGGCGGTCACCCTCAAGTATGGCTTCAGGGAAGAGGGTAAGCGTCCCATGTCAGAGGAGTGTGCAGCCGAGCTTGAGAGAAGGGGCATCACGCTGATTACCCAGAGCCATGCCCTCTCGGGGGTCGAGAGGTCGTTCTCCTCTGAGCTGGGCGGAGCGTCCAGGTCAGAGGTGCTGGCTGCAGCCCTCAAGTCGCTGTTTGGCGTGGGATTCAAGGTGGCGGTAGAGGTCACCCTGATGGCGGCGGACACGGGAGCCATACCCGTGGGCGATGATGTGGAAGTGGTGGCGATGGGGGGAACCCATGGAGGTGCGGACGTCGCGTGCATCATGAGACCAGCCCACACCAACCACTTCTTCAAGATGCAGATTAGGGAGATACTCTGCATGCCAAGGCACAAGTGAGGTGTGCGGAAGGTGCGCATAGACCGCGGGGTGATGTATGCTGGGGGGCAGAGGGTGCTCCCCCTGGAGTACACTCTCGAAAAGCTCGCAAGACCAGAGGTGCTCGAGGCAATAGGAATCACAAGGCTCGCAGACATCACCTCACTGGACAGGGTGGGCATACCCATCGTCTCCGCAATTCGTCCCAGCGCTCAGGAGGGGGCGGTATCGGTGTACTCGGGCAAGGGCGAGACCCTCGAGCAGGCCAAGGTGTCTGCCATCATGGAGGGGGCAGAAAGGTGCCTTGCGGAAAGAAGGGACGAGAGGGACAAAACGCTGAAGGGCTCGTACGCAGAGCTTGCCCATTACGAAAATGCCATCGAGCCAGAAAAGCTCATCCCCTCATATCCCCATGACAACCACGACACGCTCGAGTGGATGAGGGGCTTTGGGCTGCTCTCTGGGGAGGAGGTGCTCGTGCCAGCCAATGCCGTACTTCACCCCTACAATCCCCAAGATGGTGCTCACAGGCTGTTTCGGAGCAACACCAATGGGCTTGCTGCAGGGTGCGTGCTCGAGGACTCTATCGTGCACGGTCTGCTCGAGGTGCTCGAGCGGGATGCCCTGTCCCTTGCCGAGTACTCGAGGTACACGGGCGAAAGGGTGCAGCTTTGCGAGGAGGATGGCACGCCCTATGTGCTCATGAGAAAATTTGAGGATGCCGGGGTGAGGTGCCATCTCTGGAGGCTTCCCTCCCACGAGGGTGTGCACACGATGGTGGCGGCGCTGGACGACACGGTGCTCAAGGACGCCTCGCTGCTCGTGATGGGAGCTGGAGCCCACCTCAGCCCCAGTATAGCTGCGACGAGGGCGCTGTGCGAGGCTGCCCAGTCCAGGCTGGTGCAGATTCATGGCGCAAGGGAGGACACCGTGCGAGAGGAGATCGCACGGCGCATAGGCTATGAGCGCATGAAGCGACTCAACAGGCACTGGTATGCGGATGCACCTTCGATAGAGCTCTCAGAGCTGGAGGACCGCTCTGCGAAGAGCCCATCGGAGAACATAGACCGAATACTCTCGGGCATCGATGTGGATGAGGTGGTCGTGGTGGACCTCTCCATACCCTCCCTCAAGCTCAGCGTGATAAGGGTGGTCATCCCGGGATTTGAGGTGTATGCCCTCGATGCCTCCCGTGTGGGCGAGCGTGCGAGAAGCTACAGGGAGCTCGTGGGTAGATGAGGGCAGTTGTGTTCTGTGGTGTCAGCATCTCCTTTGAGGAGGCGCGTTCCCATCTCGACGCGGTGATGTTGCCACCGGTTAAGCGGGGAGACATACCAAGGCTTCTCAGGGGAGAGGAGCAGCCAGAGTACATTGGCATCGTGGATGGTATGTTCTACCAGAGGGCGGCGGTGGGGCACAGGGAGATTCTCGATGCCATGCGCAGGGGCATAAGGGTGTATGGAGCGGCCAGCATGGGGGCACTGCGGGCATCAGAGCTACACCCCTATGGTATGAGGGGCGTGGGAAGGATATTCAGGTGCTACGTGGAGGGGGACATAGAATCCGATGAGGAGGTGGCGCTGGTTTTTGACCCCGAGAGGTACACACCCCTTTCCGTGCCCCATGTGAATGTGAGGTATGCGCTCAAGGCAGCCCTCAGGGAGGGACTGATTGACGAGGTGCAGCGAAGGGAGCTGCTCGCACTCTCGGCATCGATATACTATCCAGAGCGCACCTACGAGCTGCTCATACGAAGAGGGGTAGAGGAGGGCGTGATAGACGTGGAGGATGAGCATCGGCTCGTGGAGTTTTTGAGCCAGCCGAGGCTCGACCTTAAGAGGCTGGACGCCATAGAGATGCTGGAGCGCATGAGGGCAGACATGGGGGTGATTGGATGAAGCATATTGAAGGGAATGATGGTGCACATCCCCTCGTGTTCACGGACGTCCTCGTGGAGGAGAATATGTACGCCACCGAGTTCGACTTCTCCAAGGAATGGGCGAGGGTGGTGGTAAACTCGTGCATGATCCCCAAGGAGGAGCTGGAGCGTGCGCTGACAATACTGAGGGACGTTCTTGTGAGTGGGATTGCCGTTTCCCCATATGTCAGGCTGTGTGATGAGGGAGAGGATTTTTATGGGCTTGTGGTGCCCCCCGGATACGTTGCCCTCATCACTGTGTGCAGCATCACGCTGTGTGGCGCCCTGCTGAAGGCTGGTATTCCCGTCAAGCCAAAGCTTGGGGGAATCGTACAGGTGGAGAACTGCGTGGCTCAGCGGTTCACACAGGTGATGAGCTACAGCTCCACCACTGTGGACCCCCTCGAGGCTCTGCTCTCGCAGGAGCTGACCTCGGTGAGCACTGTGGTGGACACTGGAAGCGGAAAGATTCTCGCAAGTCTTCATGAGAGCCCAATAGCCTCGAGGGATGCCTTCCATTACGTGCTCGAGAGCCTCTCCAAGATGGGCTTTGCGGGAATACTGGAGGTTGGCGAGCCAAACAACGATGTGCTGGGCGTGCCCGTGGATGTTAACCACTTTGGCTTTGTGGTGGTGGGCGGAACAAATCCAATGGCCGCCATGCAGGAGGCTGGCATACCCGTCTCCCTTAGGCCGATGTCTGAGGTGGTGGAGCTATCCGAGCTTTTGCATTTTGAGGATGTGCTCTAAGGAGCCATCCTTCCCGCAAGGCAGAGCACACACACGCCCCCCTCGCTCATACATACCATGCACACCCTTCTTCCACACATTGGACACGTGCTCTGGGCAACTCGTGCTCTGCACACATCACACAGAGCCTTCATCATGCCCGTCCCCTCAGGCGCTCATCTATGTGGTTTGACACCCATAGCCCAGCGGCCGTCATGCCCACCGAGACCACGATGGAGCCCATGAGCGTCCTTGCCCCACCTGAGAGCATAGATGTCGTCTCACCCTGTATCAGCTCGAGTAGGTAGCTACTGCCACTCCATAGCAGCAGCCCGGTGGCAATCACAAAGAATGGATACGCGGATGTCCTGCCAATGGGCGCCCCCTCCAGATATCTGTCGGCCGCCATGCTCAAAGTGAGCAGGAGCCCCCCGATGGCATACCACCACACCGATGCCTTGAGAAAGACCACCAGCAACGTGAGGTATCCATAGAACAGCTCTGGCTGGCTATAGTATGTCCACAGCTCTATGAACCCCTCCACGCTCGCCACCACGAACAGTACCAGTGCCCCAACATATGCTATGAAGGAGAGCTTGCCACCATACAGCGACTCCTTGAAGCCACTCCTGAGAGTGTGGAACACCTCGTCCATTCCAAGCCCCTTGAACAGGATGTATGCTCCCACCACCACGGCCATGGTGGCTACGGCATAGCCCACCATGCCAAAGGCAAGCGATATCCCATAGGCCAGCAGCGCCAGCCCAATGGGGGTGAATATGGAGTTTCTCGTCCTTTTATCACTTATCACCTGTCTTAGCAGGTAATACGTGCTCTCAAGGTTCTGGCTCTGTCTGACAATCACCCTTCTTACCGATTTTACCTTGAACCTCGACTCTACGAGGGGCATCACCGCCTCGTCCTCCGCGCCATCCGAGACCACAATCACCTCGGCATCTGGATATCTTTGTGCTATGTTGTCCAGCTGCCTTGCGATGCGCTCGTCCGACCTTAGCCCCACTCTCTCATCCCCGGCGAGCGCCATGATTTCGACCTCCCTACCCTCCTGCCTTAGGGCATCGTATAGCTGTAGTCCTCCGAACAGGGTGTTCACATCGGTATCCTCTGGGTCGGCCTCACCGAGCCTCATGGCAGCCTCAACACATGCCTCTCTCCCAACAATGGGGCTCTCTATGCCAGTTTTGACGCCGATGTCATCATCCCTGTCTATGCACAGTATGAGCGTGGGCATGGAAGTGTTCTCCAAAGATAGTGGGCGTCCTCATCTATATAAATGCTCAGTGACGCTGTTCCAGCCCTGCCGTGCTTAGGTGATACCACAGCCTGCACTCGTGCTCTGCGACCACGCAGTAGAGATATGCCTGCTCGAGGCTATGGGCTAGGGCGAATATGCCATGCCCCCTCGCAATGGCCACATGGGTGTGGTGCTGCGTGCATGCCCTCACGACGTTCATGCCCAGCGTCTCGGTGCCAGCAGCATCCTCGCAAAAGGCAAGTGTGGGAAGAAACAGCCTGCCCTCGCTGGTGCGTGATTCGAGGGCATCGGGCACAAGGAAGGAGCACAGCACGCAGAAGAATGGATGGGCGTGCACGATGGCGGTAGCGTCCGTGTGGGTGTAGATGTATCTGTGGGCTGGGGTCTCGGAAGATGCTCTCTCATCGTACGTTCCAGAGAGGGGAACTTCCACCACATCCTCTCTGTGGATGCGCTCAAGAGCGCTGCCTCGTGGTGTGATGTACATGCTTTCCCCGTCTCTGAAGCTGATGTTGCCAAAGAACGAGTCGGTGTATCCCCTTTCAACGAGCCGCCTTCCCACATCAATCAGCACGTCTATCTCCGCATTCCCCACGTCTCTCTCCACATTATCTTCCCCTTATCAGCGTGCCCACGAAGGGCTTGCCCCTCGAGAAGCTCACGAGCCTTTCGGGATGCAGCCCACTCAACACCGCAAAGTCCATACCTCTCTTCATCAGGAGCTTGGGCAGGTTGGCATCCACACACGTGCTCTTCAGCCCCAGCAGCTCTGAGGCATCTATCTCGGATACGAGCCTTCCATTTAGAATCAGGCCGTCCACGTCGGTGAGCTTGCACACACTCGCACCAGTCTCGTGGGCGATGCATGCGGCAATGGTATCCGAGGTGGTATCCCAGCTCTCATCTGGAAGCTCGACAGCCCCTCTTGCGAGCATACAGTATGGAAGCAGCACACACAGGCCATGAAAGCTGGGCTCGCTCACGCTCTCGAGCCCTCCAATGTCAGCCAACATGTGCCCGTACTGCTCCATGGCTGCCACCGCCATCAGATGGGAGGTGTGAGGAGAAAGCGAGCTGGCGGCATCCACCTCTCTCACGAGCTCTGCAAACATACCACCCCCGGGCACTATTAGCCCCTTCACCTCGTGTTCCTTCAGGCTTGCGAGCAGTGTTGGAAGCTGTCCCATGAGGCTTCCACCTATCTTTATCACGAGCCGCATTTCACTCCAGCACCCTCATGAGGGGATACCCACTCTCGTCCGCGCTCATCGCCACCTTCACGACCTCGCCCTCCACGTCCACCGTGAGCTCGACCTCCAGCATCTCTCCGGTGAGCTCACAGTATCCAAAGACATTCAGCTCCTTCTCTATCAGGTGCTCATTGATTTTGACCTTTATATTCCGCACAAAGGGCTGAAGTGATATGCTCTCCTCTATTGCTCTCTCCATCGTGGGACGAGTATGCTTGTTTATTGGAGAGCCCACAAACTGATGATAAAGAGCACCCAGCTTTATGCCGGCCTCAAAAAGTGCTCTCTCCCTTGGGGTTGTCATGAGTTCAACGCTTTTCCAGTCGCTCTATCCCTATCTTTCTGACAAAGGCCTTCTTTATCTTGTCGGGCATCCATGCTGGCTTGTTCTTGGGTGCTGGCACCAGCTCTGTCCATCCCTCGAACACGTGTACCTTGTTTGTGCCCTTCTCCCTGAGCCTGAGAATTGCGGGCTTGTCCTTCGTACCACCCATTCTGGTGGCAGCCTTTAGAGCTGCTTGTCTGGGCTGTCTTCCGGAGAACACTCCTATCTCCTCACCATCCTCATTTCTCAACGCAAAGTTCTTCCTGTCCTTCATCCCCACACCTCAAAAAGGCCTTACAGCAGACAATAGGGATTGGATGTTTATTAAATTAACGATTATGGTGGAACAAATCGATGTATGCAAAGCGCTGCCACCAGCTTCACCTTCCTTACGGGCTGGAAGCCTCGCCTTTTAGGGCGGGGAGGAGGTCAGGCACTCTCATGGATGTGCTCTGTGCTACACAGTAGCAGCAGTTGATTACAGGGTAATCAGCCTCCTCAAACAGGTGTCCTCAAACAGGGCAAAATTTATTTACATATGAAAAAAAGAGTGTACATGAGTTGTGCTTGCCCCGGAGGGTGGAGGGATGAAGAGGGAGAACTGTGAGCATTACCCCTGTCATTTTGAGGGTCAGGACTGTACACTCTGTTTTTGTCCCTTCTATCCCTGTTATAATCGGAAGCTCGGTCGAATGTTGAATGGCAATGGGGGCAAGGGTGTTTGGGACTGCTCGGGGTGCTATCTGGTGCACGAGGAGGAGGTCGTTCGGGAGATACTGGAGCGCTCCATGCGGGGTGAGTCGCTCGAGAGTATATGGAAGAACGTGATGGAGCCCCTCGCATGTCGGCTGTGAGCGTACTACTTCTCGCGCTCTTGCTCGAGCTGACGATTGGGGAGCCCCCAGCCCGCGCCCATCCAGTGGTGTGGATGGGGTGGTGCATATCCCGTCTCGAGGGCATGGCGCCAATGACCCACAGGAGGCTATATGGGGTAGTGAGTGTGCTCATCATCACATCCTTCTTTACTCTTCTGGGGTTGGTGATATGGAAAATGAGCAACTCAGAGAATGCTGTGTCCTCGGCGGTTGGCACCCTCATTGCTGCATATCTTCTAAACTCCACATTTGCAGTTCGCTCCCTTGGACAGGCAGCAGAGGACATACGTGCGCATCTTGCAGATGGGAGGCTGGATGTGGCAAAGAAGCATCTTCCAGCGCTGGTATCGCGGGACCCATCCAGCCTGAGTGGGGAGCAGGTGGCATCTGCGGCCGTGGAGTCGGTGTCCGAAAACTTCGTGGATGCCATCGTCTCTCCCCTCTTCTACTACGTGCTGCTCTCTCCCGTGGGGCTCGGGCTTGCGGCAGCCCTATCCTTCAAGGTGGTGAGCACGTTCGACTCGAGCTGGGGATACAAAAACGAGAGGTTTGGGGAGCTTGGATGGTTCTGCGCAAGGATGGATGATGTGCTGAACTACATTCCAGCGAGGCTTTCAGTTCCCCTCATAATGCTTTCCACATTGAGTTTCAAGAGAGCCATCTCAGCGCTCAGGGCAGCGCAGAGAGAACACACCAAGACTCCAAGCCCCAATTCTGGATGGCCAATGGCCGCATATGCTGGAGCGCTGGGGATAAGGCTCGAAAAGCCGGGGGCGTATGTGCTCTGCCCTCTTTTGAGGGCACCTAGCCCAAATGATATACTGCGTTCGGTAAGGCTCACCTACAGCTCGTCGGCGAGCTTATTTGTGGGCGCTCTGGTGGTCCTTGTACTGTGCTGAGGGGGGCTTACCTACAAATACATCACCCCATGCTCACCTCTCAAGCCGCTCTCTCATCCTGAGATACTCTTCCTCGGATATCTCGCCCCTCGCGTATCGCTCGTCCAGAATCTCGCGGGCAGAGGAGGTGCCACCCCCTCGACCCTCGTTGCTCTCCTCCTCTCTGTTGAGTACCCACACCACAAGGACCACAAGGATGAGCAGCACAATCAGCCCACCACCCATCCCTGCCCAGCCGAAGCCAGCCATCCATGGCCACATCATGTGGTGGGGATAGTACCAGTAGCCGTATGAGCCACTGTAAATCATGCTCAGAAGAACGGGCACCAACAGCAGCACGGCCACAATGCCCACGAGCAGTATGAGCAATTCTCTCTGCTTCATATTTTACCATGTCTGAGGAGCCCCCTCAAAAAGCTTTGTATATCTACAATCGTTCCTGCACAATCTCGCAAAGGGAGTGTCAAAGGGATATTACTGCCAGCAGCGAAGGGCACACTGAGCCCTTTCCCTCAGTGTCTTCTCAACCTCCCCATAGAGGGGTGGAAGCTCCCTGCGTAAGCGGGGGAGGGGAAGGGTCACTTGGATAAGCTTGGATAAGATAACTGGGGAAAAGCGGCTTCTGGACTGAAGGATACGGGCTTTTGTTGGTGTACGCATCTCCCACGGTGTACGCATCTCCCACGGTGTACGCATCTCCCACATCCTTTTTATATCACCCTCTCCAAACCTGGTGTGGAGCTGGAAAGATGGCAGATGGCGAGCGCAGGTTTGTCAGGATACATGCAGAGGAGGTGAGCTCCGAGAGTCCCGTGCTCATCGAGGGCTTTCCGGGCATAGGGCTCATAGGCAACATAGCGAGCCAGCACCTCGTGGAGAGCCTGAATATGAAGCCCATAGGCACGCTGGTGTCAGACTATTTTCCCCCGATTGCCATCATGTATCGGGGGAGGGTGAGCATGCCTGTGCGCATATACGAGTCCAGCGAGCAGAACCTCATCACGATTCTCTCGGACATCCCCGTGGTCCCAGAGGCATCGCACCCAGTGGCATCTGCCATCGTGGACTGGTGCGAGCACATCGGGGCAAGGGAAGTGGTCTCGATAGCGGGCGTTGCCACGATGGGGGAGGAGCAGCGGGTGTTCGGGGCAGCCACCACCGAGGAGCTGTGGCAGAGGATAGCACCTCATGTGGAGATGTTCGAGGTGGGCTCCATCGCTGGCATCTCTGGCTCGCTGCTCACCGAGTGCTATGTGAGGGGCATTCCAGCGCTCGCGCTGCTGGGCGAGACGCACGGCACAGGACCCAACCCCAGAGCGGCGGCACACGTCATCGAGACGATGAACAGCGTGTATGGGCTGTCGGTGGACGTGCAGGGGCTGCTCGAGCAGGCGGAGAGGATAGAGACCGAGATGCAGAGGCTCGCAGAACAGGTGAGCAGTGCAGAGGCACAGGCAAGGGCGACGAGGCGTGAGTTTCCGATGTATGGTTAGGGGGAAGTGCGTATGAGGTGTGTTGCAATCACGGGTATCTCTCCAGAGGTGATATCTGAGCTTGCAAAGGGCAGCGTGAGGACGCTCGAGATTCAGAGCCCCCACAACTTCTTTGCGGTGCTCAGCATAGATGTTGGGGATGCGGTGTTCCTCACCAGCACGAGCATGCGGGACGTGTCTGCGGGCACCCGTGGGATACTGGCGAGCGTTGTCGAAAAGAGCGTGTTCATGCACCGCACCTTTCAGTGCATCGGGCTGCATCAGGAGGAGTGCGAGCACATGTGCGCACGGATACAGTTAAGACCAAGAAACCACGCCCTCGTGAGGGGTGTTGAGCCCCCCCGAACGGGAGCCCCGCTCGTGGTGGAGGTGGGAGAGATATCCTATTTCGATGCCCACTGAGGGTGGGTGCGATGTGGGCGTACATCAAGATACTGCGTCCCGAGATATCGGACATGGATGTGGCGCTTCCCACAGCCGCCGCCCTGCTCGCCTCCTACACCGTCCATGGGGCATTTCCCGATGTGCCAAAGCTGGTACTCGCCGTGCTGGGGGCATACCTTGCCACCACCAGCTCGTACGTACTCAACGACTGCTGTGATGTGGACATAGACCGCATCAACCTGCCCCACAGGCCCCTGCCATCTGGGGAGCTATCCCGCACCCGAGCGCTTCTGTATGCCCTCCTTCTCGTGGGTGTGGCGTGTGCCATCGCTCTGTACCTCAATCCAGAGAGCCTTGTGGTGCTCCTCGTGGCGGTGGCGGTCATCACGTTCTACTCCTACCACGCAAAGCGCACCACCCCTCTTAGCTTCGTTCCAGTGGGGGTGGCATACGGGCTCGTGCCCATTGGCGTGTGGCTTGCGTTCGACCCGGCGGGCATCCTCAAGCCAGATGGGGCAATGCTGCCCCTGCCCGCCGTGCTGCTCGGCCTCATGATATGCATCACCGACTGGGGCTTCACACTCTCTGGGGTATGCAGGGACGTGGAGGGCGACCGGGCAAGAGGCGTTCCCACCACCCCAGTGGTGCACGGCATTCCATTCACGTCGAGGCTGGTGCTCTCGTTCTGGAGTGCTGGGGTGGTGCTCTCGCTGCTCGTGGGCTACACCGCCCATCTTGGACCTCTCTTCATGGTGGCAGCACTGCTCACTGGAGGGTGGATGCTCGCCCAGTGCGTGGATTTCGTGCACCACCCTGCACCAGAGAGGGGGGGCAGGCTGTTCCTTCAGGGCTCGAGATACAGGGCGGTGATGTTCGCTGCCCTGATAGCGGACGTGGCGCTGTGCCTTCTCCTTCAGAGGTATCCACCGTGGTGATGTGATGTTCCCCATATACCGCTCTCCGCTGCTGAGTGTGAACATCGAGGTCGACATCGAGGTCGAGAGCAGCATCTCGCACGTGCACGCACGAGGTCTGCTCGCCCGCCTGCCGTGGGTGCGCCGCATGCTCTCCCTGCTGGACGGTGAGAGGGTGGTGGCGCACGACGCCCACTGTGTGTACCTTTCCACGTGGCTTCCCCCAATCCCCTCCCCAGCCTTTGGGCGGCTCGTAAGGAGCCAGCTTCGTGCGATGCTCGGATGGCACACCCCTGACCAGATAACGGTGTCCATCACCGAGTCGTGCCCCAACAGGTGCGCCCACTGTGCTCTTCCAGACACTCACAGGCGCCTTTCGCTCTCCCTTGCCCAGATGGAGCACATTGTGTCGCAGGCGCTCGACATGGGCGCCACGTCCATCGTGCTGGATGGAGGGGAGCCCATGCTCTATCCAGAGGTGGAAAAAATCCCGGAGATGGTGGACGAGCGGGCGATATGCACGATGTTCACCTCTGGCAGCGGTGCCACACGAGAAAGGCTCGAGGCACTTGCGAGGGCTGGGCTGTACAGCGTGCACGTGAGCCTCGACTCTCCCATCGAGGAGGAACACGATGCGATGCGGGGGCGGGAGGGGGTGTTTGAGGAGGCGAGAAGGTGCGTGCGCTATGCTCGCAGGGCGGGGCTGCTGTGCGATATCTACGTGGTGCTCTCGAGAGACAACGTGCACCACCTTCCCTCATTCTACGAACTCGCCCAGCGCTGGGGCGCACACGAGCTATCGCTGTACGAGATAGTGCCCACCGGGCGCTACATGCACACCGACAGGTCGCTCGGGAAGGAGGGCAGAGAGGTGCTCGATGCGTTCATGCGCCACTACCACGAGGAGCTGGTGCACGATTGCAGTGTGAGGGTGTTCTCCATCATCCACGCTATGGACACGCTGGGCTGTGCTGCAGGAAGGCGCTGGCTGCACATCACGCCCTCTGGAGACGTGCTGCCCTGTGCGTGCATCCCCCTCTCCTATGGCAATGTCTTAAGGGAGGAGCTGCGCACCACATGGAGGCGCATCCGAAGGGACGGGGCATACAATGCCAAAGCCTGCCTGATGCGAGAGCCCGCCTTCAGGGAGCGGCTCTGAGGCGCTCTGCGAGCACCCTCACCACCCCCTCCACGTCATCTCCATGGGGCGGTCCCACTATTACCTCGTGTATGCCCATCTGCTCCAGCTGCGCAGCGAGCCGCTCTGGCTCTATGAGCACATCGTGTCCCGTGGTGTAGCTCACTCTGGCATATCTGGAGCAGGGCTCATCGAGCCACAGAGCCCCCCAGAACACCCTCTCCCCGGGACACAGCCCCACCACATCTCGCAGATGCTCCACTGGGCCCGTGAGCACCACCCCGTCCACCTCGTACGAGAGCCGCTGCAGCATTCCCTTTCCGGTGCTTCCCAGCAGTATCCTCACACCCTGTTCTCTCAGGGCAGAAAGCTGCTCGATATAATGTGCCATCCTGCGTATGGGGCGCTCTGGCACGATTCCCCTTCTCTTCAGGGATGGGATGTCCCCGACCCCGAGCCCGAGCGAGAATCCTGAGAAGTGAGAGGACATGCGCATTCCAAGCGCCACAAGCTCCTCGATGCCGTGCACATATATGCTCATGATGGCGGTGCCGAGGGGCAGTTCTGGCACGGCATCAGACAGCTCCACAAGCGTGCGCTCATCCAGCGGGGCATCCACGTGCTCGCCCACCCATATCCCATCGAGCCCCACCTTACGTGCGATTGCCGCATAGCTCGTGAGGGGCATGCGGCTCGAGAGCCCAAGCGAGATGCGCATGCACCATCTTATATACCCCATGCGTTAAGGGGTTTGCCATGAGACCCATGCGTCCCACCTTGAGGCAGAGAAGGCGGTACGTGCTGGCAAGGGTGCTCGCAGAGGAGCAACCCCCGAAGGACCAGCTCGTGAGGGCTGTGTTTGCGGAGGGTGGCATGCTGTACGGCGATGTGGGTATGAGCGAGCTACGACTTAAGGTGGTGCATGTGGAGGACGGGTGGGTACTCATACGCTGCCAGCGGGGAGAGCAAATGCGGCTCGTGGCGCTGCTCGCGTGCATGGCGCACGTGGGAGGACAGAGGGTTCACATCATGCCGATTGCCACCACGGGCACCATACGAAGCGCCATGCGCCGCATCGCACGGTGCACAAAAGCTTAAAATACCCCCCTCCCATTCTAACGAGGGTGAGAGAGAAGGAGAGACTTTTGGGTACAGGGGTTCTTTTGATAGGAGGAGCGTGAGCATGCAGATAAGTCCGCAGATGGGGGGCTATGACCGCGCGATAACGGTCTTCAGCCCAGATGGTAGGTTGTTTCAGGTGGAGTATGCGAGAGAAGCGGTAAAGCGGGGCACCACCGCCGTGGGGCTGAAGGCATCGGACGGTGTGGTGCTGCTCGTGGATAAGCGCATCGCCAGCAGGCTCATGGAGCCAGAGTCCATCGAGAAGATATACCAGATAGATGACCACATAGGGGCTGCCACCTCTGGGCTCGTGGCAGATGCGCGCTCTCTCATAGACCGCGCGAGGCTGGAGGCTCAGATTCACCGACTCACGTATGGCGAGCACATCACCGTGGAGATGCTTGCAAAGCGCATATGCGACCACAAGCAGACCTATACGCAGTTCGGGGGCGTGAGGCCCTACGGCACCGCACTCCTGATAGCTGGTGTGGACGAGGACGGCAGCTGCAGGGTGTTCGAGACAGACCCGAGCGGTGCGCTTCTGGGATACAAGGCAACTGCAATCGGCTCCAAGCGCTCTGTAGTGATGGAGCTGTTCGAGGCAAAGTACAGAGAGGACATGAACACAGAGCAGGCAATCGTGCTTGGGCTCGAGGGGCTGTATCTCGCAGCAGAGGAGGCGTTTAAGCCCGAGACTGTGGAGGCATCGGTGATTTCAGTGAAGGACAGGAGGTACAGAAAGCTCACATCCGAGGAGCTTGTGCCCCACATCGAGGCCATGCTCAGGGAGCGCTCAGAAGAGGAGGCCGAGCAGGGCAGCGAGGAGGAGAGCTGATGGTCAAGCTCGAGGATGCCGTGGTGGCTCGGCTGAAAAGCCACGGCAAGCACTTCGAGGTGCTCGTGGATCCCGAGGGTGCGTATGCGCTAAGGCGGGGCGAGGACGTATCGATAGAGGACATCCTTGCAGTGGAGGACGTGTTCGAGAACGCATCGAGGGGCGAGCGCCCCTCCATGGAGGACATTCAGAGCGTGTTCGGCACCACCGACACCCTCGAGGTGGCAGAGCGCATCGTGAAAAAGGGAGAGATTCACCTCACGGCAGAGCAGAGAAAGAGGATAACAGAGAGGAAGCGGCGTCAGGTGATAGACATCATCGCAAGGAACTCGATAAACCCCCAGACTGGCATGCCCCATCCTCCCGCGAGAATCGAGCGGGCGATGGAGACCGCTGGGGTGGGCGTGGACTTTTCCAAGAGCATAGACGAGCTGGTGAGCGAGGCGATGAAGGCAATCCGCCCCATCATCCCGATACGGTTCGAGACCGTGAAGGTGGAGGTCAAGGTTCCAGCCCAGTATGCCGGGCGGGCATATGGGGACCTCAGGCGCATCGCAGAGCCCGAGAGGGAGGAGTGGCAGAGCGATGGCTCGCTCGTGCTCGTGCTGGAAATTCCAGCTGGGATGCAGGACGAGCTGTATGAGGCGGTGAACAGGCTGAGCCATGGTGAGGCAATCACAAAGCTTCTGAAGTGAGGTAGCGCATGCGCATAGTGATTCCGGGCGAGCTGCTCTCCGAGGATGCCAAGCGGGCAGGCGAGGGCACGTATGTGGAGGACGGGAAGGTGTACTCCCTGCTCTATGGTGTTGCCCACGAGGGCAAGAGCATCCGTGTGATACCCCTCGAGGGCAAGTACATCCCCACGAGGGGCGACACCATAATAGGCATGGTGAGCGAACTCACACCGTTTGGGTGGGTGCTGGACATCGCCTCACCGTACGAGGGCTTTTTACACCTGTCCGAGTACCCGAAGAAGATAGACTCCGCGGACATGGAGCAGCATCTTACCATAGGGGACAGCGTCGTGGTGGGGGTGAAGGAGGTCGCACCCTCGATGCGGGTGATGCTCGAGCTCAAGGAGGGGGTCCCAAGGCCCCTGAAGGGCGGAAGGCTCATCGAGATCTCCCACACCAGGGTGCCAAGGCTGATAGGCAGGGGGGGCTCTATGATATCCATGCTCCAGCGGGAGACTGGATGCAGGCTGCTCGTGGGCCAGAACGGCAGGGTGTGGATTACAGGTCCCAGAAGGCAGGTATCCCTCGTGGCGGACCTCGTGGAGATGATAGAGCGTGAGGCACACACCCCTGGGCTCACCGACAGGGTGCTCGCGAAGATAAGGGAGCACAGGGAGCGGGAGCCCAAGCAGAGAGCGGAAACAGACTTTCTGGACGAGCTTCTTAAGTAAAGAGGAATGCGAATGGAAGAGGAGAGAGCGTTCATAGTGGATGGAAGGCGGCTCGATGGCAGAGCGGTGGACGAGCTTCGCCCCATAAAGATGGAGGTGGGCGTGCTGCACAGGGCGGATGGCTCGTGCTACATCGAGTGGGGGGGCAACAAGGTGATGGCTGCCGTGTATGGGCCAAGGGAGGTGCACCCAAGACACCTTCAGGAGTCCAACAGGGCAATCATGAGGTGCAGGTACAACATGGCGTCGTTCTCGGTTGAGGAGAGGCGAAGGCCAGGTCCCGACAGACGCAGCATCGAGGTGTCCAAGGTCAGCCGAGAGGCGCTCGAGCCAGTGGTGTTTCTGGGCTACTACCCGAGGAGCGTGATAGACGTGTTCATCGAGGTGCTGCAGGCAGATGCTGGCACCCGCACGGCTGGCATCAACGCAGCCTCGGCAGCGCTCGCGGATGCTGGCATTCCCATGCGCAACCTCGTGTCCGCATGCTCTGTGGGTAAGGTGGATGGCGAGCTCGTGCTCGACCTCATGAAGGAGGAGGACAACTACGGGCAGGCGGACATGCCCGTGGCGATGACCCCAAGGGGCGAGATAACGCTGCTGCAGATGGACGGCCATCTGACACGGGAGGAGTTCGAGCGGGCGCTGGAGATGGCGATGCAGGGCTGCAGGCGGCTGTACGAGATACAGCGGGATGCGCTCATACGCCGCTATGCCGCCCCAGAGCAACCCGAGCCAGAGAAGCCAGAGAAGCCAGAGGAGGAGCCGCAGGAGAGCTTTGAGCAGGACATGGAGGAGTTCGAGGAGTCTGAGGAGGTGAGCGAGAATGACGAGTGAAGAGGTGATGGCAGAGCTGCACAAGGACTACATACACAACCTCATCCTCCAGCGAAGGCGCGTGGATGGAAGAGCCCCAGACGAGTACAGGCAGATATCCATAGAAACGGGGTACGTGAAGAAGGCAGAGGGGTCCGCAAGGGTGAGGCTGGGCGACACCCAGCTGGTGGTGGGCGTGAAGATACAGCCCGGGGAGCCCTTTCCCGACACGCCAGACGAGGGCGTCATCATCACCAACACCGAGCTGATACCCGCCGCCTCCCCATACTTCGAGGCAGGTCCCCCGGGAGAGGATGCGGTGGAGCTTGCCCGCGTGACCGACAGGGGTATCAGGGAGTCCGGGGCGATAGACCTGAAGAAGCTGTGCATCACCCCGGGAGAACAGGTATGGATTGTGTTCATCGACGTGCACGTGCTCGACGACGGGGGCAACATCATGGACGCATCAGAGCTTGGGGCGGTGGCTGCCCTGATAGATGCCCGCATACCCAAGGAGCGATATGGGCTTGGGACAGACGAGCCCCTGCCCCTGCGGGACGTGCCCATATCCATCACGTTTGCCGAGATAGCGGGCGAGCTGGTGGTGGACCCCACGTACGAGGAGGAGCAGGTGGCAGGATGCAGGCTCACCATCATCGTCAAGTCCGATGGCTCGATAACTGGGATGCAGAAGAGCGGGCCTGGCACGCTCTCCCCCGAGCAGATAAGGCGGGCGGTGGAGCTCGCCATTCGCAAGGCAGAGGAGATTCGAAGCAACGAGAACATACGTGAGAAGCTGGTGAGCGCTTAAAGGAGGGGGCACGTGCTCATGGGGATGATAGATGTGCTGCGGGGCAGGGCGAAAAGAGGATGTCCTGTGCTCGTCGTGCTCTCGCTGATCGCCCTGCTCTCGGCATACATCCGCATCGTGCTGCCATGGAGCAGGATATTCACGCCCGACGGGGTGGTGCTGCAGGGCAACGACGCCTACTACCACACCCGCCTCATCGAGAACACCATCGCTAACTTTCCAGTGCGGATGTGGTTCGACCCCATGACCTACTTTCCGCACGGCTCGCCCCTGTACTGGGGTCCGATACATGACCAGACCGTTGCCCTGCTCGCCCTGATTGTGGGATTGGGACACCCCTCCACACACACCATATACGCCGTGAACGCCCTGTTCCCAGCGGTGCTGGGCGTTGCGCTCGTGATACCCACCTACCTGATTGTAAGGGCGCTGCACGGCAAAAAGGCTGGGCTCATTGCTGCGCTGCTCGTTGCCATCATTCCTGGACAGCTCCTCAACCGCACGATGCTGGGCTTCTCTGACCACCACGCCGATGAGATACTGCTGAGCTCGCTGGTGGTGCTGTTCACCATGCTCGCCCTCGAGCGTTCGAGGGGGCTGTGCCTCTCGGACATTGCTGCGCTGCGCTCTCCAAAGAGCCGCCGTGCTGCATGGATGCGCATGAGAGTGTCCGTGCTCTACCTGATGCTCGCATCGCTGGCGTACACGTTCTACCAGCTCTCATGGACAGGGGCGCTCATGCTGGTGTTCGTGATGCTGCTGTTCTTTGGAGCGTATGCGGTGATAGAGCACATGCGTGGAGGAAGCATCGAGCACCTCGCCCTGATATCGGTGGGGCTGTTCACATTCCCGCTTCTTGCCATCCTGCCCATAGTGAACTACTCCACCACAGACTACCTATACTACTCAGTAGTGCACGTGCTCGCCCTCTCGCTCGCCACCCTCTCTGGACCAGTGCTCGCCCTGCTCTCGGTGCAGCTTAGGCGCCGCTCAATTCCCGCATACGGCTACCCGCTCGTCCTTGCTGGCATCGTGCTGGCGCTCGTCCTCGTGCTCTCGAGCACATCGAGAGAGATGGGGGCAACGCTGTCCAACATCTTCACGCTGCTCACCAAGCCCACCATCGGGGAGCTCACCATTGCCGAGGCAACTCCGATATTCTTCCCCGCCGCCACTGGCGGAGCGTTCACACTCGCGATGGTGAACGGCAACTTCGGGATAGCGTTCTACATCTCGCTTCTCGGGATGGCGCTTCTCGCCTACCGCTATGCCCGCTCCAGATGCCCATCCGAGCTACTCGTGCTGGTGTGGAGCCTCGTTATGTTCTGGGCAATGTACCAGCAGAACAGGTTCGCATACTACTATGCGGTCAACGTGGCAGTGCTCACTGGCTACCTCGTTGCGAGCGTGCTGGACGCAGCTGGCATGCGCGAGCTCTCGGAGAGCTACGCAGCGTTCGAGAGAGGTGCTCTGTCTCTTGGGGAGGTGGTGCGCGGCATCGGGGGATGGCACGTGTTCCTCGTGCTGATCGTGCTCTTGCTCCTGGTGTGGCCATGGGGCACGCTGGCGCAGGCACAGCTCACCGCAGAGGGGGCTGGAGGGCCTCCCGCGGGATGGCTGGAGGCGCTCCACTGGCTCAACGAAAGCACCCCAGAGCCGGGGGTGGATTACTATGCGATTTACAACGAGAGCTTTGAGTACCCGCCAGGGGCGTACGGCGTGCTCTCGTGGTGGGACTATGGGCACTGGATACTGGCGATAGGGCACAGGATGGCAAATGCCAACCCCTTCCAGCAGGGCATAGGCGGTGGTCCCCATCGGCTACCAGGCGCGTCCACGTTCTTCACCGCCCTCAACGAGTCCGAGGCAAACGAGATAGCGGACATCCTTGGCACCCGCTACGTCATCACAGACATCGAGATGGCGACTGGCAAGTTCTATGCGATGACCGCATGGGCACTGGACACCGAGGGCTGGACAGAGTCCCATCCCTACGGGGTGATGGGAAAAACACTCCTGCTGCCCGTGTCCTCAGAGAAGTTCACGTCCTCGATGATCTCAAGGCTGCACTTTGACGATGCGAGAACGCTCTCCCACTATCGGCTGGTGCACGAGTCCCCGGGATACTTCGTACCCTACATGGTGCTCTTCCTCGAGCAGGGCAGGCTCACACGGGGCATGCGCTACTTCTCCTCCTATGAGGAGGCAGAGCAGTTCTATCGCCAGATTACTCCATTCTACGTTGACCCGCAGGCAAAGGTGGTGGCGTTCGATGCCAAGCCCCCAGCGAGTTATGTGAAGGTATTCGAGTACGTGAAGGGTGCCCACATCGAGGGCTCTGCCCCAGATGGCACCCAGGTGTCCATCAGCACCACCATATCCACCCCTGCCCGCACGTTCACGTACACCCAGAGCACCACCGCCGTGGACGGACGCTTCAACCTGACGGTGCCCTACTCCACGCTGGGAAGCCACGAGGGCAGTACGCTGTACGACGTGGGAGCTGTGCAACCCTACGCGCTCTCCATCGGCAACACCACGATAACGCTGGACGTGAGCGAGGACGACGTTATCAACGGCGAGACGATATACGTAGGGTGATGGCGTGCTGTTCAACTATGGTGGAAAGGTGGATGTGTCCACCATAGACTGGTATGGCAGGTCTGCCACCGTGGTGTTCTTCAGGGGATGCCAGATGCGGTGCATATACTGCCACAACCGCCACCTTCTGGAGGGGCGGGTGCTCGAGGACACCGAAGCCATCCGCACCCACCTCGAGGATGCGAGCATGCTGGTGGGCGCCGTGGTGTTCTGTGGTGGCGAGCCCACCCTCCAACGCGAGGCGCTCGTGGAGCTCTCCCGCATCGCACGGGAGATTGGGCTCGATGTGGGGCTCAACACCAATGGTCTGCGCCCGCAAGTTGTACGGGAGCTGAAGGAGGCACGTCTTCTCGACTTCGTGTCCGTGGACGTGAAGGCTCCGCTCGAGCGCCCAGAGCTCTACGGCAGGATATGCCTTCCCGATGCCCCAGAGAGGTGGCGGGAGGTTGGAGCGCAGTGGTGCGAGAGGGTAAAGGAGTGCCTCGAGCTTCTGGATGGCACCATCGAGGCTGAGGTTCGCACCACTCTGTTCGAGAGCCTGCTCTCGCCAGAGTACGTGGGCGAGATTGCGCGGTGGCTCTCCGAGCACGGTGTGCGCGCCACGTACGTGCTCCAGCAGGGAATGCCAGTGGCCGGGTTTGCCGAGCCCTCCCCCACACGGGAGCACATGGAGGCGTGTGCGCGCTCTGCCCTCTTGTACCTCGACGAGGTCGTGGTGCGGGACACCGAGGGCGAGCGGGTGATGCGCAGATGAGCACCGTGGTGGCGTTCGTGGGCTATCCTGCAAGCGGCAAGTCCGAGGCTGCCCGCATGGCTGCGGACATGGGCATACCCGTGGTGTGCATGGGCGACGTGGTGAGAGAGGAGGCAGCCCGCATGGGTCTTTCGCCCACCGATGAGGCGCTGGGGGCTGTGGCGTGCATGCTGCGGGAGAGGGAGGGCATGGACTCAATCGCAAGGCGCACGCTACCCACCCTCAGGAGGCTGCTCACAGAGCACGATGTGGTGGTGCTCGATGGCATACGGGGTATCGCCGAGGTGCACTTCTTCAGGCAGCACCTCGGAGCAGCCTTCAGGCTGGTGCACATTCTCTCTCCATTCTCGCTCCGCCTCGAGCGCATACGCTCCCGCCAGCGCAGCGATGCCATACTCACGCCAGAAGAGCTGAGGAGGCGAGATGAGCGCGAGGAGGGCTGGGGGCTGAGGGAGGCGATGGCAATGGCGGACGTGGTGATAGCTAACGAGGGCACGCTGGAGGAGCTTCGGGAGAGGATAGAGAAGGTGCTACGCTCTTAGATATGACTCCCCGCCACGCCAGCGCAGCTTGCACCTTTGTCCATCGCTCTGGCGGCACATAGGAATGGAGTGAATCCAATCCAAGGTGAACCCCCAGCGTGAAGCCAATCCAAAAACCCCTTATACCCCACCATAGAGGTGATGTCAGATGAAGCACGAGATGACGGGCGTGGACGTCCACTGCATCGTAGACGAGCTCACCTCCCTCGTGGGCGCGAAGGTGGGCAAGGTGTACCAGCACGACGAGGACCTCGTGAGGCTCACCCTCGCAAAGGGTGGAAGACACAACCTGCTCATTCAGGCAGGACGGCGCCTTCACCTCACGCAGCACCCCCCCATCACTCCAGTCGCCCCCCAGTTCGCCATGCTCGCAAGAAAGCTCATTCAGGGCGGACGCATCACCTCCATATCTCAGCAGGGCTTCGACAGGCTGGTGATGATTGGCATAGAGAGGGCTGGCGAGCAGCACACACTCGTTGCAGAGCTGTTCGCAAGGGGTAACGTGCTGCTGCTGGACGAGGAGGGGCGCATAGAGGCATCGCTGAGGCAGTTCTCCTATCGTGAGAGGTCGCTTCGCACTGGAAGGCAGTATGTGCTTCCACCACCCCAGCCAGACCCAAGAGAGCTCGATGCAGCCGCACTTCAGGAAGTGCTGCGCTCCTCGGAGGCGGATGTGGTGCGCACCCTTGCCACCCGTGCGGGACTCGGCGGTCTGTACGCAGAGGAGGTGTGCGCCCTCTCGGGCATCGACAAACACATGTCCTCCTCGGAGGCTTTCGAGAGCAAGGAGGTTCTGGGTGCGCTTGAGAGCGCCATTGCTGCGCTGCTCGATAGGTTGGAGAAGAAGCGAAGGCCCCACATCGTGCTGGAAAGGGGCGAGCGCATGGACTGCGTCCCCGTGGAGCTCGTGCGCTATGAGAAGCACGAGAGGCAGTACTTCGACTCGTTCTCCCACGCTCTCGACGAGTTCTTCCTCGAGCAACCCCCTGAGCCCGTGGAGCAGAGGGGGCTTCTGGAGCGCAGACTCGAGTCACAGAGGCGCACCCTTGCGCGCTACGAGGAAGAGCGCCAGCAGGCTCTCAGGAAGGCTGAGGCGCTGTATGCCCACTACATGGAAGTGCAGCGGGCGCTCGAGCAGCTTCGGGCATCGAAGTCAGCAGAGGACATCGTGGTGGATGTGGCTCCCGAGAGGGGGATGGCAGCGCTGCTGCTCGATGGCATGAGGGTGGAGGTGCTGCTCGAGCAGGGCATAGAGCAGAGCGCCCAGCGCTACTATGAGCAAGCCAAAAAGCTCTCCCGCAAGATAGAGGGGGCAAAAAGGGCGATAGCCGAGACCGAGAGGCTGATGGCAGAGAGTCCCAGACCCAAGAGAAAGAAGGGTGGCTTTCTGGCGGAGAACATTCCGAAAAAGCAGGCATGGTATGAGCGGTTCAGGTGGTTCTACTCCTCTGATGGCTTTCTCGTCATCGGGGGGCGGGATGCCGACACCAACGAGCTGATATACGAAAAGTACATGGAGAAGCGGGACCTCGTGCTGCACGCTCAGGCACATGGCGCCCCGCTGACGCTCATCAAGACTGGGGGAAAGGACGTGCCAGAGAGCACGATACACGAGGCAGCCGTGTTCGCCGTCTCCTATTCGAATGTGTGGAAGGCTGGCCAGTACAGCGGGGAGTGCTACCTCGTGCGCCCAGAGCAAGTGAGCAAGACACCAGAGAGCGGTGAGTACATCCCCAAGGGCTCGTTTGTGATTCGTGGAAGGCGTGAGTACCACACCGTGCCCGTGGCAGCCGCCGTGGGCATCGAGCAAAAGCCGCTTCGGCTGATTGCAGGACCCCCCTCTGCGGTGCAAAAGCGTGCTGCCATATGGTTCGAGCTCGAGCCCGGAGAGCTCATGAGGGACGACATGGCAAAGCGCATATACCGCAGGCTCACAGAGCACATGGAGCGGGGGCTCGCCAAGAAGGTGGCGGCTCCAGAGCGCATCTCGATGGCGCTTCCCCCAGGGGGCTCTCGTGTGAGGAGCGAACACCTGAAGGGTGAAGGTATATTTGAGTGATGTGGAGAGATTAGTCCTCTGGGTCTTAGCTTCCATCCGAGTGTCTGCTTAGGTCAGGAGCTCCTCCAGCTCCTCCAGCGTGCCCTCACGATGTCCACCAGCTCTGCATGGCTCCTTGCCACGGCGTCCACCTCCTCGAGCAGTCCCTCTGGAGGGGTGGAGTATGCGGCAATCGCTATTGCCACGTCCGCCTCCCGCATGGCGAGCACGTCGTTCATGCCGTCCCCCACCATCACCACGAGGTAGTGCTCCCTCAGGCGGGACACGTAGCTCGCTTTGCACCGTGGGGTGCAGTGCGCCGCCGTGTTGGAGGGTGGCACGCCCAGCCTTCTGGCGATTTTCTGCACTACATACGGGGCATCGCCAGAGCATATGTGCAGCTCTGCCATGGTGCGCAGCTGTTCCACTGCCTCCACCGCCTCCCGCTCCAGCACGCCCCCAGCACACACCACGCCCGCTATCCTCTTCCCCACGAGGTCCACCAGCAGCCCCGATGTGATGTAGTCCATGGGCCCATGCAGTTCTGTGAGCATGCGCCTTGCGTGCAGCAGGTCATCAGTGGTAGCACAGCGCTCGCCACTGGATGTCCTCTGCCTCTCGTACCGGAGCGCCTCGAGCACATCCCGCTCCCCCATTCCATGGGGGGCGCAGCTTATGTATACGGGAACGGCATCTGGCACGAGCTCACACAGCGCCCCCTGATGCGGGAGCTCCAGCGGGTCGCATGCAAGCGACACGAGGGCACACATCCCCCTGCTCGCAATCTCGGTGGACGCCACCGATGTGAGCATCCTTCCGCTGGGTACGCACCTTATCACCCTATGTGCCCGCACCAGCGTGCCAGCGCTGTCCAGCACCACCGCCACGTGCCTCATATGGGCTCTATCACCAGTAGCTCTTTTTTGGATGCCACCTCTCTCAGTATGGAGAGCGCCCGCTCGAAGTGCTCGCTGCTCTTTGCCCTGATGACCATGTATGCGGAGGAGGGAGTGTTCACGGCGGGCATGGACAGTTCGAGTTCCACGACCTCGGCGAACCCAGTAGCGTCTATGTGCCCTATGGTGTCCTTGAGGTCAGAGTGCACGATGTGCCCTATGAGTATCACCGAACCCTCCTCCACCAGCCGCTGCTCGCCCATCGAGGCAATCACGATGCCAGCACGGTGCAGCGCCTCGATGAGCGGCTCCACCCTCTCCTCGATGGTCTCACACACCACCTTCACGGGCACCGTGCCCCTCGGAGTGCGCCTCTCTCGGTAGTGCAACACGCTTATGATGTTGGCACCGTGCTCAGAGAAGGGCTGGAGCGCCCTCACCAGTTCCCCTGGCACATCCATCAGCTCGAGGTCGAGCGTGAGCCTCAATGCACCACCCTCATCAGTGCACGACCTTGTACACCTTGAGCTCCACGATGTCCTCTGCCCCAAGCGCCTTCAGGCGGGGTATGAGCACGTTCACCTCGCTCTTCGGCACGATGGTCTCCACCGCATAATAGCCGTCGTCGTACAGCTGGGATATCGTGGGGCGCTTCATGGCGGGTAGGGCGCTCACCACATCGTCCAGTCTCTCGGCGGGCACGTTGAGCTTGAGCATCACCCTGCCCCTCGCATCTATCACGCCGAGCAGCAGCGTTCTTATCTCCTCTATCTCCCGTCTCTTCTCGGGGTCGCTCCATGACGCACGGTTGGCTATGAGCTTTGTGGTGGACTCGAGCACCACGTCGATTATCTTGAGCCCGTTGCGTATCAGCGTGGCACCCGTCTCGGTGAGGTCCACCGCCACGTCCACCAGCTCTGGCACCTTTGCCTCCGTCGCCCCATAGGAGTACACGATGTGCACCCGCTTTCCGAGCCGCTCGAAGAACTGTGTGGTGAGCCGCGGGTACTCAGTGCTCACTCTCGCATTATCTGGTATGTCCCGAGCGCTCTGCCATGGCGAGGAGCCGTGCACCGCCACCACCAGCCTCACCTTCCCCATTCCAGCCTTGCTGTACGGAAGGTCCGCCACTTCCACCACGTCGGCACCGCTCTCGAGCACCCAGTCCAGCCCGGAGATGCCGAGGTCGAAGTAGCCCTCCTGCACGTACGTGGGAATTTCCTGAGGACGCAGTATCTTCACCTTACCTATTCTCGGGTCGGCTATCCTCGGGTTGTATTCCCGCTCTGTGCGCATGATTTCGAGGTCCGCCTCCCTGAACAGCTCGAGCGTGCCCTGCTCGAGCGAACCCTTGGGTAGTGCCAGGCTGAGCATGCATCCTCCTTCGCATCGAGGGGTTAAAAAGGTGTTGATGTACTGTGCCGCACATCCTCACATCGGGAACTATACAAGGTATACAAGGAGGCGAATAGCGTTTGAAGGTAGGTATGAGAGTGAAGTAGTGAGGCAGACCGTCATCTCCTACATGGACTACCTGAACGAGCTCAACTGGTGCACAACAGAGATGTCCTCAGAGTCGATGTGGTGAAGCCAGCGGATAAGTAAATATGGGGTGGTGCCGTTGCAGGTGTGTGGAGGCGAGGGATGAGGACACTTCTCGAGAGGGTGAGAGAGGGAAAGGTGCCACCCGTGCTCGCAAGAGCGGCGAGGGCCGTGGGCATGGAGCCCTCTGTTGCCTGCAGGCGAGTCGCTGATGGCAGGCTGGTGCTCTTTGGGGACAGGCTCATCGGAGAGGGTGCACCCACCAGAGTGAACGTGAACGTGGGAACCTCCTCGGTTGCGGACAGCTCGGGTCAATCCGAGCGGTGTGTGGAGGACGAGGTCAAGAAGGCACGCATCGCAGGGGAGCTGGGGGACACCATAACGGACCTCTCGATGGCCGGCGACCTCGACGAGGTGAGGCGGCGGATTCACAGGGCTGCCGGTCTGCCACTCACCACGATACCCATCTATCAGGCGGTGGCAGAGAATGGCATAGGCTCTCTTGAGGTCGATGACATCCTCGAGGTGGCAAAAAGACAGCTGCACGATGCCTGCTCACTGGTGCTGCATGCTGGCTTCACACGCGAGATGCTCGCTGCACTAAAGGGACGTACGATGCCGATGGTGTCCAAGGGGGGTTCAATGACGCTCGCCCACATGATTCAGGGTGGAGGGGAGAATCCCTTCTACGAGCACTTCGACGAGTTTTTGGGGCTGCTGAGGAGAGAAGATGCGGTGCTGGTGCTTGGCAACACCCTGCGCAGTGGCTGTCTCGTGGACTGGAGCTCCCCACGCGCAAAGCGCTCGCCAGAGGCTCTCGAGTTCGAGCTGAACAGAGGGCTTGCTGCACGAGCGAGCGTTGCAGGGGTTCAGGTGGTGGTGGAGGGGCTGGGTGGGCACATCCCCCCGTCCAGCATCATGGCGGCGGTCAGGGCGTTCAAGCGCGAGTGTCCAAGACCGCTCTTCGTGGCTGGACCGCTCCCAACGGACATAGCGGTTGGATACGACCATGTGGCAGCAGCCATTGGCTCTGCGATGGCAGCTGGCGCAGGTGCGGACTACATCTGCTGCATAACTGCAGCCGAGCACCTCGCACTCCCGACAGTAGAGGAGGTGAAGGAGGGGATAGTGAGCGCACGGATAGCTGCCCACGTGGGAGACCTCATGAAGTATGGGCTCTCAGAGGAGGAGAGGATGATGGCGGTTGAGCGCTCACGGCGGAACTGGGAGGCTCAGTTCTATCTTGCTCTGGATGGGGGCACGGCTGCGAGAAGGAGGCATCCTCCCACCCAGACGGAGTGCACAATGTGTGGTCGCTTCTGTGCGCTGCAAATCGTGGAGCAGTACCTCGGGGCTGGGCATGGGCAGCGCGAGGATGCCCATTGAGTACAGGCTTCTGTGTGGGCTATGTAAACCATGATGAGAGCGAAGAGAGGGTGAAGAGAGGGGAAAAGCCGAATCGCATGGAAGTCAGTTTCCATCCGTGACACATAAAGGCTTGCAGCAATCTTTATAATCTCGTGCCCGTGATGAGAGGGCATGGATGTGCCCCCCGTGTCCGATAACCCACTGATGGACGAGCTCGGGCTCACACTTCCCGAGCCGATAGAGATATGCGATGTCACGCTTCGGGACGGCGAGCAGAGCCCGGGGGTGGTGTTCAGCAGGGAAGAGAAGCTCGAAATTGCCCATCTTCTCGACGAGCTCGGCGTGGACATCATCGAGGCTGGCTTTCCAGTGGTGTCGCGGGACGAGAGGGAGTGCGTCAGGGCAGTTGCCCGCGCCGGGCTGGATGCGAGGGTGTGCTGCATCGCTCGGGCGGTTCTGGGTGATGTGGATGCGGCGGTGGAGTGCGATGTGGACATGGTGTCGGTGTTCGTTGCCACATCGGATTTGCACCTTGAGTACAAGTACAAAAAGTCCCTCAATGAAGTGGTGCGATGTGCCATCGACGCTGCCCAGCATGCCAAGGACCACGGGCTCGTCGTCAGGTTTGCGGCAGAGGATGCCACGAGGACGCCCATACCTCGCCTGCTCTCGGTGTTCAGAGAGGCACAGGCGGCGGGCGTGGACTACGTGAGCATTGCGGACACCGTGGGCATACTCAACCCGTTCACCACCCAGCACCTCGTGCGCACCCTGAGGGAGCAGCTGTCCATACCGCTGTGCCTGCACTGCCACGACGACCTCGGGCTTGCGACGGCGAACACACTCGTAGGGGCGGCGTGTGGCGTGCGCCAGCTGCACGCCACTGTGAACGGCATCGGCGAGCGGGCGGGCAATACCCCCCTCGAGGAGCTGCTGCTCGGGCTGAGGCTGCACTTCGGCGTGGACCGCTACGACCTCTCGGTGCTCACTCGCCTCTCCAAGCTGGTGGAGAGGTGCTCTGGCATGGCGGTCGCCAAGAACAAGGCGGTGGTGGGCGAGAACGCATTCGCCCACGAGTCGGGCATCCACGTGGCTGCCATCATCAACCACCCAAGAACATACGAGGTGTTCGACCCCAGTGTGGTGGGGGCGAGCAGAAGGCTGGTGATAGGAAAGCACACGGGCAAGAGGGCGCTCGCCCACATCACACGCCAGATGGGCTATGAGCTGAGCGATGAGTGCCTGTGCATGGTGCTGGGTCGCATCAAACAGTGCACCGAGCTCAAGAGGGGCATCACGTGGGACACGCTCCAGAGGTTCATAGAGGAGAGCATGAGGGAGATTGAGAACAGAAGCGGGAAGTAGGCTCTGTTCTCGTGAGGCTTGGCAAGCACACACTAAAACTCCAGCACCCTCCACATCCTTTTTATCTTCCCACCTCCCATCAAGGGACAATGCGTGTGCTACTCATCACGGGAAGGCTTGCGGCAGAGGACGTGAGGAGGGCGGTGCACGAGGCTGGGGCGGGCTGTGAGGTGGAGATGGACGTGCTGCCCCTCGACATCGCAGCACTCGTCAGCCCCAAGATGCTCCTTCGGTGGCTTCGCTCTCGCCCCCACACCGACTTTGACCTAATTCTCGTCTCAGGGCTCATAAGGTCGGACTTCTCGGATGTCGAGCGCGCCATCGGCGTTCCCATAAGGCTCGGTCCAAAGCATGCGTACGACCTTCGAGGCGTGCTTCCGCTTCTGGGCGAGACGGAGCTCTCCCCCACCGTGCCGGCGTGCGTGCTGCTCGCTGCCCACCTGCGGGAGCGGGCAGAGGAGGAGGCAGAGCGGCTCGAGATGGAGGCTGGGTGCGCCTTCGAGCTCGAGGGGGTGAAGATTGGGGGTAGCTCTCGCATGAAGGTGCTCGCCGAGGTGGTGGACGCAGACCGCCTATCCGAGCGGGAGCTGGAGCAGCGCATCGCCTACTTTCTCGAGCAGGGTGCGGACATGATAGACCTTGGCATATCACTCGATGCCTCTTCCTCGCGGGTGAGGAGGGCGGTGGAGGTTGCCCTCACGTTCGGTGTGCCCGTGAGCGTGGACACGCTCGAGCCCAACCTCATACGGGCTGGCATCGATGCGGGATGCCATATGGTGCTCAGCCTCAGGCAGGAGACGCTCGAGCGGCTTGGGGGGCTGGAGGAGGACGTGGCGTACGTGGTGCTTCCAGAGCCAGAGGGGGGCGTGGAGAGCCTCGTGCACAACATGGAGCTCGCCCGAAGGGCTGGGGCGCACATGCTCGTGGCAGACCCCGTGCTCGAGCCCGTGGGAAGGGGGTGCTCTGCCTCGATATGCGCGTGCATACGGCTTCGTGCGCTTGCCCCAGATGTGCCGCTGTTCTTCGGCGTGGGCAATGTGTCGGAGCTATTGGATGCGGACTCGGTGGGCGTGAACGCCCTGCTGGCGGCGCTTGGGAGCGAGGTGGGGGCGAGCGTGCTGTTCACCCCAGAGCACTCGGACAAGTGCAGGGGAAGCGTGAGGGAGCTATCGAGAGCTGCGAGGATGATGGCGCTCGCACGGCACAGGAACACACCTCCCAAGGACCTCGGGCTCGATTTGCTGGTGCTCAAGGAGAAGCGAAGGCGTCCCAGCGTGCCAGTGCCAGAGGGGTGTGTCGAGGGGGAGGAGAACGAGGAGTGGCAGCTCGACCCAGAGGGCGCATACACCATATCTCTCACACAGGACGGGCGCATCCTCGCTCGCCACAGGGACTTCTGCGTGCTGGGCAGCACCGCGAGGGAGGTGTGCGATGCCATTCTCAAATCGGGCAGGATATCATCGCTCTCGCATGCGATGTATCTTGGAAGGGAGCTCGCAAGGGCCGAGCTTGCGCTGAGGCTCGGGCGAAGCTATGCGCAGGACGACGAGTGGTAGCAGCAAAATCCCTAAATATAGGGTGTGCAGTAGAGGGGCACTCGCACGGTGTGAGCGCCGATGGTCTAGTGGCATGACTTTGGCCTTCCAAGCCAACAGCACGGGTTCGAATCCCGTTCGGCGCACTCCTCTCCTCTTTGCCAAAATGTGCGGGTGCGGGTCGACAGTGCACAGCTCCCATCCCAGCAGCCCCACCAAAACGTATTAAACCAGCCCACGAAATGTTCGGTGGGTGATAGCATTCACGGGCTTCTGCCTCTCGTTCTGGTGCTGAGCCTTGCCACCTCGCCCCTTTCGATATCCGACGTGCATGCTGGCGATGGCTGGGCGGAGTTCACGCTCACGGCACAGGAGAGCACCAGCGTGCGCGCCACCGTGCTCGATGAGGACGGGGATGTGGTGATGGCCCGCACAATTCCGATGGCTGGCGGGGTGGCGCACAGGGTGCTCACGTGGCGCCCGCTGGAGCAGGGCTCATATGTGCTCGTGCTCGATGCCAATGGGACGAGTGTGAGCTACCCATTTAGCGTGCGAAGGCCAGTGCTCTCTGGCTTCAGGGTGTCCAGCACCTTTGCATCCTCCGAGGGGTGCACGCTGGTGCTCTCCCCCACCTCCACCGAGATGCGTCTCGTGGACATCACGTTCCAGCTGCTCGTTGGGCATGACGGGGTGTACGAGCCCGTTGAGCAGCACACCAACACCTCCATCCCAGTGGCGCAGCCCACGGTGGTGCACCATCGATGGAGGTCGGTGCTCGCCGATGGCAGAGAGTATGCGGCGAGGATGAGGGTGAGCGCCCATGGCGAGGGCATCATGGCATCGTACATCGTGCCCTTCACGGCGAGGATGGATGCCGAGATATCAGAGGTGTATGCGGACGAGGACGGCGTGAGCATCACGGTGCAGGGAAGGAGCATGGTGCCCCTCGATGCGCTCGTGGAGGCAGAGGTGAGCAATGCCACCCGCACGGTGCGGGAGAGCACCCCATGCCCCTACATCACGCTGGGCTCCGACTCTGTGGACGTGATGTGGAGCGAGCGCCTATCCCCCGGAAGGTATGGTGTTGTGGTGCGCATCCTCTCCCATGGCGAGGAGCTCGACCGCTTTGAGGGCGTGCTCGAGGTGGAGCAGAGGGCACGCCCCTCCCCGCCCCCAGCCACCCCAGCATCGGATGGCATGGGCGTCCTTCTCACAGCCCTTGGGGTGCTAATCGCCCTGCTGCTCAGGAGGTCGTAGCCTACGAGGCCAGAGCTGTTCATCGCACTTCGGCACATCACCACAAGAAGGCGCCAGAGCGCCCTCTCGGCGGTGGCGATAGCGGCTGGGCTCGCGATATTCATCGTGATGAACGCCATGATGGTGGGCTTCACAGAGGAAATAATAGACCTCACGGTGGAGAGCTCACCGAGCGTGGTGGTGCTGCCCAAGCCAGACGAGGAGTACATCCACCTGTACCATGGGCTGGAGCGCTATGTGCTGGGCATCGAGGGTGTAAGCGAGGCATCTCCCGTGCTGCTCCAGCAGGCAGTTGCCACATACAAGCACAACAGCAGGGGGGTGTCCGTGAAGGGGATAGACCCTCCACGTGCGGTGGGCGTGCTGCCCTATGAGGAGAAGATGCGGGAGGGCACCATATATGCCATATCCTCGGAGCACTCGGTTATACTGGGGGATGCCCTCGCCCAGCACCTCGAGGTGGACGTGGGAAGGGACATCACGCTGCTCGTGCCCTCTGGAGCACGCGCCCAGCTCAAGGTGGTGGGCATAGTGGACACAGGCACGCCAGAGGACGAGGTGCTCGTGCTGATGTCCCTCGGGGGTGCCCAGAGGCTGTTTCACACTGGGGACGTGATAACGAGCCTCGAGCTGCGCACATACGACATCCATGCCGCACAGGGGGTGGCAGAGCGCATACGCCACGACACGGGCTATGCTGCCAAGAGCTGGATAGAGATGAGCGCCGACATATTCAGGACGATAGAGATGGAGGGCACATTCATGGCACTGTTCTCGGTGTTCATCATGGTCATCGTGGCGCTCGGCATCGCAAACTCGCTGCTCATGATGGTGTTCGAAAAGACCAGGGACGTGGGCATGCTCAAGGCGATGGGAGCCACGGGAGGGCACATACGCAACATATTCCTGCTGGAGAGCGTGCTGCTCGCACTCTTCGGGATGGCGATTGGCACGCCCATTGGCGTGCTGCTCTCCCATGCAGTATCGCTCTATCACATCACCGTGCCCAGCGATATCTACATGGTGAGCACACTGCCCGTCGCACTTAGGCTGCGGGACGTGGTGCTCATCGACCTGTTCGTGCTCGCAATCACCGTGGTGGCTGGGGTGTATCCAGCGACAAGGGCGGGCAGGCTCGACCCGGTGGAGGCGCTGCGGTATGAGTGAGATAGTGCGGGCCGTGGGGCTGCACAAGGTGTACACGAATGGTGCGAGCACGCACGTGCTCAAGGGGCTTGACCTCGTGGTGCAGAGGGGGGAGATGGTCGCCATCATGGGACCCTCTGGGTGTGGAAAGAGCACGCTGCTCAACATACTGGGCTGTCTGGACAGGCCCACCGAGGGGGAGGTGTACATTCGTGGGGTGGACACCTCCACGCTGAACGACGATGCGCTCGCACATCTTCGGTGCACCACGATGGGGTTCGTGTTCCAGCACCACAACCTGCTGCCCGAGTTCAGTGCCCTCGAGAACGTGATGGTGCCAGCCCTCATTGCGGGCATGGGGCAGAGGGAGGCATCGATGCGGGCACAGTGGCTGCTCGAGGAGGTTGGGCTCTCCCCCAGGATGCACCACAGGCCCGCAGAGCTATCGGGTGGTGAGAGCCAGCGGGTGGCAATCGCACGTGCGCTCATGAACGAGCCAGAGGTGGTGCTCGCAGACGAGCCCACGGGCAGCCTCGACACAGCCTCTGCCTCTGTGGTGGTGGAGCTCATGCACGAGCTGAACAGGAGGGGATACACGTTCCTTCTGGCAACGCACAGCGAGAGGCTCGCACGGGGATGCTCGAGGGTGGTGCGGATGGTGGACGGCCGTGTGGTGGACGAGTAGCTTTTATACATCGTCCCCGCTCTTCCACACATGCACGAGCTCGAGAGGGTGCTGGGGTATGAGTTCAGGGACGGAAGGCTGCTCACAAGGGCACTTACGAGAAAGGCGTATGCAAGGGAGCACGGGCTGTCCGACGAGGAGCATCAGGAGGCACTTGCCACGCTGGGCGATGCGGTGATGGACGTGGTGGTGCTCGAGGAGCTCATACGGAAGGGAGTGGAGAGCAAGGGGGAGCTTTCGAGGCGAAGGGCAAGGGCGGTGTATCGTGAGAGCCTGAACCGCATAGCAAGGGAGATGGGGCTCGAGCGCTACGTGCGGTTTGGTGCTGGGGAGAGGGCGAGCGGTATATGGGAGCACTCCCACCACGTGCTCTCAGAGTGCCTCGAGGCTCTCATCGGGGCGGTGTATCTCGATGGAGGGATGGAGGAGGCTGGGAGGGTGGTGAGGAGGGTTGTACGTATTTCCTAAGGGCTAAGCGACCGCCACATCACCACATAGTAAACTTTAACTATCTACCTGTCAAACAAACTATCGGTACTCTATTGGGTAGTCTTGGAAGAAGGATGCGAAGAGAACCCTTTTCATAGGGAGAGGGTGCGATGGTGTTGAAGATA
>LDZQ01000382.1_pt1 | contig 48788 bp, 45 predicted proteins | sample 615361 | NCBI WGS metagenome assembly LDZQ01 (sample SAMN03408297, study PRJNA278302) | terrestrial metagenome | isolation source: oil reservoir sample I2 | place: USA: Alaska, North Slope, Ivishak formation | collected 2013 | reverse complement strand
AGATTTTGTTGAAGATCAAGCTCGATCAGCAAGCTCACTGATGCTCACAAGAAAAGAATGAAAAGTCGATAATGAAAACCAAAGCCCCAGAAATGGGGCTTTTTGTTTTGGTACAATCCACTGATCAAAGAAGCTTTGTTTTGCGCAAGAGCTATTATAATATTCAAAGAAAAGCGAGTACTGAGGCACAAGTCGCTGTGGGGAGATGCTATGAGTCAAAAGGCGTTTTCATTCCAGAAAAAGATCTTCGTCTCTTCCTTTCTGATACTCCTTTCTTTAGTTCTTCTGAGCGGCATTCTCACACGCGTTCTTCCCATGGGCAGGTTCGAAAGGTGCGTCGTGGATGGTAGAGTGGTGGCGGACTTCGAATCTTTCAAACCGATCGAAGGAAAGAGACTACCGATCTACAGATGGTTCACCGCTCCAATCGAAGTGCTCTTTAGCCCGGACGGACCGAGAATCCTCGCCCTTCTCGTCTTGCTTCTGATAGTCGGTGGGAGCTTCTCACTTCTGCACGAAAGTGGTGCACTGAAGTACGCGATAGATCTTCTCGTTTTGAGGCACGCGAGCAGAAAGAAATCGTTGCTCTTGCTCACGACTTTTTCCTTCATGGTACTTGGATCGGCACTTGGACTCTTCGAAGAAGTGGTGCCGTTCGTTCCGATAGTTGTTCAGCTGGCTTTGCAACTGGGCTGGGACGAGTTCACGGGTCTGGGTATGAGCATCCTCGCGGCGGGGTTTGGCTTTGCCAGTGCGACCTTCAACCCTTTCACGGTGTTGCTGGCGCAAAGTCTCGCGGGTTTACCGATCTTTTCAGGCCTCTGGCTGAGACTGATCGTCTTTACAGTTGTTTATGTGATACTTTCGTTTTTCTTGCTGTCGCACGCGAAAAGAGTTGAAAGGAAGGAAATATCACTTCAGATCAGCTCGGACGATATGTATGAAAGTTCAAAAAAGCCGTACAGAGTGTTCCTGATCTCTCTCATCTTTATGTTTTCTCTCATCGTGGTGTCTTTGTTCGTCAGGGCGATGCAGGATTATCTGGTGGTTCTGATCGCCCTGCTCTATTTTTTGATGGGCATTCTGTGCGGCCTTTCAGCAAGATCTGGTTTCTCTAAGACCTTCAAGGTCTTTTCCGTTGGTCTTTTGAACATCCTGCCCTCGACGATTCTCATACTTCTGGCCGCGAGCGTCAAGCACATCGTTGAGCGAGGGATGGTTCTGGACACGATTCTGAAACAGGCGTTTCAGTTTCTACAGGGACGCGGTCAGCTCGTTGTCGCACTGACGATCTATCTGTTCGTCCTGGCACTCAATTTCTTCATACCGTCAGCCTCCGCGAAGGCGTTTCTGTTGATCCCGCTCTTGACACCACTTGCCCAGTTGTCTGGTCTGTCTCGACAGACAATGGTTCTGGCCTGGGCCTTTGGAGATGGTTTTTCGAACATGATCTTTCCCACCAACCCGGTTCTGCTCATTTCGCTCTCTCTGGCGGGATACAGCTACGGACGCTGGTTCAAAAAGACGATCTTGCTTCAGCTTGCCCCGTTTTTCATCAGCTGTGTTTTCATTTTGGTAGCGATCTGGACCAACTATGGTCCGTTCTGAAGGGGGAACGGATATGGACGAGATCGAAAGGCTTTCTGAGGCGATCAGGTTTCGGACCGTGGCGGGGAACTGGGAAGAGTTTTCAAAGCTCAAAGACTTTCTTGAACGCTGCTTTCCCATGGTCCACTCGAAGCTGAAGGTGAGCAAAATCAACGAATATGCACTTCTCTACGAATGGGATGTTGGCTCACAGGAGGCCGTACTCCTTCTCGCGCACACGGACGTGGTACCGGCGAGCGAAGAAGGCTGGGTTCATCACCCTTTCTCTGGGGATGTTGCGGACGGATTCGTTTGGGGCCGCGGCACTCTCGATGACAAATCCAGTGTGATGGGCCTTCTGGAAGCGGTGGAAAGGTTGCTCTCGGAAGGTTTCGAGCCCAGGCACAATCTGTTGCTCGCCTTCGGTTTTGACGAGGAAACGAAAGGATATCTCGGCGCGAAGAAGATCGCGGAGCATTTGCAGAACAGAAAGATCAGGATAAGAGCGATTCTGGACGAAGGTTCCGCCATTGTGAAAGGTGTGATTTCAAAAATAGGCAAACCGATCGCGCTGATCGGTATCGCGGAGAAAGGCTATGCGAGCTTCGATCTAGTCGCAAAAGGTAAAGGGGGACATTCTTCAACTCCAGAGAGAAACACGCCGCTGGAAAGAATGGCGAACGCGATCCAGCGCATCTTTCGATACAGATCCAGGACCGTTCTGACCAGATCCACAGAGGAGTTTTTGAAGACTCTCTCGCGCCTCTGGGGCTTTCCTTTGAACGTTCTTCTGAAGAATCCGAAATTGACTCTGCCGTTGCTGGAGCCTGCGTTTTCGAAGATTCCCAGTTTGAACGCGATGCTGAGAACCACCATGTGCGTCACGATGATCAACGCGGGTGTCGCCGACAACGTCGTACCGGAAAAGGTCGTCGCCACGGTGAACTGCAGGATCATTCCGGGTGAAACAGCCGAACAGGTGTTTGAGAGATTGAAACAAATCGTCGAGGACCTCCAGATAGAGGTCGTGAAGAACGAAAACTGGCAGGTATCCGATCCCGTGCCGGATACAGATCCAAACGATGAATTCTACAGAATCCTGAGCGAAACGATCCAGCAGACCTTCCTCGACGTGGTGGTCTCACCCTATCTCACCGTGGGCGCGACAGACTCGAGGCATTACAAGAGCCTGTGCCAGAACATCTACAGGTTCTCACCTTTGATCATGGACAGAGAACTGCTCGAGACGGTGCATGGGAAAAACGAAAGGGTATCGGTAGAATCGTACAAGAAGATGTGTGATTTCTACACGGCGCTGATGAAAAAGCTGTGATCGACTTTTTAAGCCTTTCCGGCGCTGTTCAACAGCTTTATTTTGTGCATCACAATTTCCGTGATGGCCCTGGATGCTTCTTCGAGCAGTTTGATCTGGTCTTTGAGCTGGGGTTGTTCCTGCAGGATCTTTCTAATTCTCTCGACATAAACGGTTTTCAGCACTGTGCCGATGTTTGTCTTTCCAAAATGCATCTTGCTGATCTTCGTCAGATCTTCATCTGGCACCCCGCTGGAACCGTGCAAGACCAGCGGAACATCCACGGCGCTTTGTATCTGCTGAACCCTCTCGAAATCGATCCGCGCTTCCTGTTTTTGCATACCGTGGGCTGTACCAACGGCAACGGCTAAGGCATCGACCTGAGTGAGTTCAAAGAACTGTCTCGCTGCCTCTGGCTCTGTCAAAATCTGCGTGACTTGCTCTCCCTCTTCGGACCTTCCGACTCTGCCTATCTCCGCTTCGACAGAAATTCCAAGCGCCCTCGCCACTGCGACAACAAGCTTCGTTTTTTCAACGTTCTCGTCGAAGGGCAAGTTCGAACCATCAAACATCACCGAGGTGAAACCTGCCTTCATGGCCTTGAAGATGATGTTCAGGTCCGTCGCGTGGTCTAGGTGTGAAACGACTGGAACCTTCGCGTTCTCGGCAAGTTCGTTCATGATGCACGCCGCAACTTTAACGCCCAGATGTCTGACTGCACTGGGGGAAGCCATCAGTATCACCGGTGAGCGCATCGTCTCTGCACCTTTCACGATCGCTACGGCGTCTTCGTAGGTGTGGATGTTGAAAGCAGGGATCGCGTAATCAGACTTGTACGCGGCCTGAACCAGTTCTTTCAGCGTCACGAGCATCTCACTGACCTCCTCGTCTTTGCAAGAGCTTCTCGTACTGCGCGTTCATTCTCTGATAAAGTTCGTTCATTTTCAGAACGTCTTCAGGGTGTGGCTCGATCTTCTGAAAACTGACCTTATCTCTGAGCGACTGAAACGTTTCTTCATCTTTGGCACCTTTGATGGCCGCGATCGCTGCGCCGAGCGCTGTCAACTCTGCTGTGTTCAAATAATACAGCGTTTCGTTGAGCATCGAGGCCTTGTACCTCATGAAGATCTTGTTCTCCACCAGACTGCCACCAAGGACTATGGGCAATCTTCCAAGCATTCGTCGAAGCGTTTCGACGGTGATCCTGCTCGTGTAGCACAGATAAAGATAGACACTCTGAAGCACCTGTTCTTGAGAACAATCGGGCGGAATTTGCACGAAGTTGATGCCGTCAACATCTTCTCCCACGATGTTGTCACCGTTCGCGTATATGCAGAAGGCACAGTCCGTGGGTACTTCCGAGATGGACTGGTTCAGTTTCTCGAACCTTTTCGAAGAAACCTTCAGGTTGAAGAATCTCAAAACCAGCTCGATCAGCTTGCCGTGAAATCTTAATCCCGAGGCCAGATAGTACTGTCTGTCCTGAAAGGCTATACCTATGTTACCACCTGTCTTCATAAACGGGCGTTCTAAGTGGAGTTCGTCGCCTTTTTCAGTCGCAACACCCACCGTGTACGACGCGGTGCCCATCGAGTCGAAGATCAGCTCGCTGCCGAAAAGAGATATCAAACCGTAAGTTCCCGTCAGATGATCGTGGCCAGCGAGAAAAACTGGTATACCAGCATGATAACCAACAAAAGAAGAAGTGTAGGCAAGTTTTCCAAGGCGTTCGACTGGTATGTTGAAAGCCCGGAGCAGTTCTTCGTTCCAGCACCTTCTGTGAATATCGACCATGTGACTGCGATAAGCCTGGGTCATGTCCCAGACGGCGTTCCCCGTCAGTCTGTAAGCGATGTAGGAAGATACAGGGAGCCAGTACTCCACTTCACCCGGATCCACCAGACCTTTTCTCTGCATGTACAGAATCTTGTAGAGCGAATAATAATAGATGTCTCGAGAACCAGAGACGCTATAAGGTGCGAGTTGATCCACCAGATTTCTGTACTCTTCGTACAGAGTCTTTGTGCAGGTGTCGTACCAGACGATGGGATCGTGGAGTTTTTTCCCCGAGGTTACCGGCACCACCGACTCACCGACGCTGGTGCACGCGATCCCTGAAATCTGGTAAGTTTCTCGGAGCGAATTGAGCATCTTTCTCAGGCCTTTCTCGATCCTGTCCATATCGAAGAACTCAACGTTGTGGATGGTTTTTCTGGCAGTCTGGAGCCTGTGAATCTTCTCTATGCCATTCTTCGTGACAACGAGAATCTTGGTGTTCGTAGTTCCAACGTCTATGCCAACGTATGCCCTCATAATCTTTCCTCCACGAGCTCCACGAGCGGTAACTGCTCGTACAGGTCATTCAAATCGAAAATCGCGGCACCGTACTTCAACGTGTTTGCCATACCGCATGCCGTGGCAAAGATCAGTCTTTCTTCCATGGATTTGCCCATGGCTTCTTCGTAAAGATAACCCGCAAAGAAGGAATCGCCAGACCCGACGGAAAAATCTGAGTGAACCAGTTTCGGTCTGGCGTGAAACACTCTGTTCTCAGTGAGTGTTATGGATCCTTCTTTGCCGAAAGTCACGCACAGAACGTTGATCATGTAACGTTGCTTGATCTCGAAAAGCTTTGTCACGCTCAGATCATAGAGATCTAAGGCCGTCTTCAACTCATCCCCATTCACTTTGACCATCTCCGGAGCAAAATCCACCAGCTTTCTCAACCATTCGCCTGAGATGTCGATCATGAGCCTGCAACCCTTTTTCATCGCCATCTGCGCGATCTTTGCCATGTCTTCAGCAGTGAATCCTCTCGGTGCACTTCCAGAGATCACCAGAGTGCTCCTTTCTTCAACGATGGATTCGAGATACTGGATCAATCTTTCGATCTCATCTTCCGTTATGATCGGACCGGGCTCGTTGACCATGAGCATCCTTTTTTCGTATTCGTACACGATCGCCGTGTTGATCCTGTTTTCATCGTTGATCCAGAACTCCGCCGTCCTGATGCCTTCCTCGCGACATTTCGATGAGATGATCTTTCCCACATCGCCACCGAGTACGTTGATGCACAGATAATCTTGAAAGCCAAGACGATTGAAGACTCTGGCGATGTTCAGCCCCTTTCCGTCCACGAGCTTCACAACGTAGTCACCTCTGAGAACGTTTGGGGTCTTCGGAACGTTCGAAATGATGACCCAGTGATCGTAACAGGGATTGAGGTTGAGTATCTGGATGCCCAAGCCCATCACTACCTCCAATCTCTCTCCGAGACGAACTCTATAACGTTACGCGCCGTGTTTGTGTCCGTTATCAACACGTCTGCCAGCTTCCCTCTCAAAAGCCCCACGATGCTTTCTATCTTGTGGAAACCTCCCGCGACGATTATTCTTTTCTTCGCCTTCATGTACTGTTCCATCGTTATGTTGTTTACCCTCTGCACGAATTCTAAGTCATGAACCTTACCTTCAATATCAAAATAGTGTGTCAGGACGTCACCGACGATCCCCAGCCTTTCGAGCCTGTCGAGAATGGAACCATCGAAGACGTTCTGTCGAAAAAGCGGTGATCTGGATATCGAATATCCCACGCTGCATATGATGACATCCAGTTTGTTCCACAGCGAATTTATGTACGCGAATTCCTCACTGCTCTGGATTTGCTGTTTCTGCTCAACGCTATCCATCAAGAACGGGAAATACACCGGGACCATTCTGGCACGCAGGCGGTCCGCAAAATTCTGGGCAATGAAATTCGAGTCGAAATGTTTGTCCGAAAGTCTAAAAGTTCCGCCAGAAAGTGGCACCACTCTCCAATTTGGGCGATCCAGTGTGAAGTCGTACGTTGCCACTGTGAACATCGTGGTACCCCAACCTATTCCGATGTTTAACTCATCTGCCGGAAGTTCCGAAAGGAACTCCCACGTCCTTCGTGCTAAGGATTGGAGCAAGAGTTGATTGTTGCTGTGACCAGTGGTCAGGACGAGCTTGTCAAATCCGAATTTTTCCTGGAACAACTTTCTGTACTGTTGCTCCAGTTGCTCCGATATCCTAGGCGGCACTATCTCGATTCGGACTATCTTTCTTTCTTCTGCCATCTTCAAGTACTTGCTGACCTGAACCCTTGAAACACCAAGTTTTTTAGCTATGTCCTTCTGAAGCATTTTCTTTACATAGTAATCGAAGGCAACCTCGAACAACAGATCGTCACTTATCGTCATTCCTTCACCGCCCCGCTCACCAGACCAGAAATGAAGTATCTCTGGAGCAATATGAACACAACCAGAGGAGGTAAAGTTGCGAAAACCGAACCCGCGAACAAAGGTCCCCAACGAGTCTGGTACTGCCCGACAAAGACTGAGAGGAACGTCGGTATGGTCTGCAATCTTTTGCTTATGAGCAGAGACATCGAGTACAACAGTTCACTCCATGCGAAAAGAAATGCATACACACCCACAGCAGCGATACCAGGTAACGTCACTGGGAAGATTATCCTGAAAAAGGCCTTTGTTCTGGTGCAACCATCAATGAGCGCAGCTTCCTCGAGAGACTTTGGAACGGATAGAAAGAAGCTTCTCAGAAAGACGATCGTGATCGGTGTGGTGAAGGGAATGTAAGCGAGAATCAATCCAAGGTGCGTGTCAAGAAGGCCCACTTTATCCAGAAACTTGAACATCGGGACGAGGAAGACTATCATTGGAAACATCTGAAAGATCAACACGCTCACGAGCAGGGGCGCCTTACCCCTGAAGGAGTAGCGAGAAAAAGCGTAGGCAGGGAAAATACCTATGAGCAAAGACAGAAACATTGTACCGGTACCAACTATTACACTGTTCAAGAAGTATCTATGAAAATCGAGGCTCGATATCTTCTGATAATGTTCAAGCGTCCAGCTTTTTGGCAGGTATATTATCGGATAGCTGTATATCTCTTCATATGTTTTGAAAGAAGTCAGAACAAGCCAGATGAATGGAAACGCCACAACGACCGCTATGAAAGAGAGAAGCACGTACGAAATAATCTTGACCGTTTTTCGTTTCGTACTTCGCCTCATTAAGCAGCCACTTCCCTTGCCATTTTTCTCGTGAAGAGGTATGCTATGGTAAAGACGACCAAGAAAAGTACGTTGGACAGTGCGGCCGCTTTATTGTATTCAAGGAATCTGAAGCTGAGTCTGTATATATACGTGACTACAGTTTCTGTGCCGTAGTTTGGCCCTCCTCCTGTCATGATGTAGATGAGCGGGAAGTAATTTATAGTCCATATTATTGTGAACATCAACGTGGTAGTCAAAACTGGTCTGAGCTGAGGCACTGTAATATTCCAGAATCTCCCAAAAGCATTCGCGCCATCTATCTCTGCTGCTTCATAGAGCTCCTGAGGAATAGTCTGGATACCAGCGAGGAAGAACATTCCACTCAGACAGAAGCCTTTCCATATATTCGCTATTATGACTGCGAACATCGCCATTCTTGGGGTTGCTAACCAGGGAATATAGTTCTTACTCAAACCGATCTTGACAAGGATGTCGTTCAACACACCGTACATATCGTTGTACATCCATCTCCACATCACACCTGCGACTATGTCAAGCGTTGCCCACGGCAATATGAGAATCACACTCCTGAAGAACACCTGTCCACGTCTGATTTGCGTTAACAGAAGGGCAACTACGAGCCCAAGCGTGATTTGCCCTGCAACACTGCCGACAACCCACACGCAAGTGTTCAAAACAGATTTGTAGAAAACACTATCCTTGAAGACAGAAACGTAGTTTTGAAAGGTGAACTTACCACGATCGTCCAAAAAACTCATGACAATGTTTGACAACAACATGAAGCCTACAAGTCCCATTATGATAAGAACGTATGGCATGATCATTCTCAGTGCAACCTTTTCCTCTCTCAATCCACTCACTCCCAAGGAGGGCGGGATGCGCGTGCCCGCCCTCTTTACACAGTAGTTAGTTTACTTTACTCCGAGTATTTTGTTCACGTTATCAGCCGCAATTGCTATTGCCTCTTCAGGTGTAAGCTCATTCAGCAAAACTTTTTGTACCATGATCTGTATCTGCTCGGATATCTGTGGATATTGCGGGATGGGTGGTCTTGCAACGGCATGTGGGAATGTTTCGAAGATCACTTGCCACCTCGGATCCTTCGCAAGCTTAGAAGCTTTACAAACATCCATCCTCGTTGGCATTGGTCCTCCTTTTTCTTCAATCCATTTCATCCACACATCAAAGCTCGTTAGATAGCTGGCAAGTTTCCAAGCATCCTCCTTGTTTGGACTGGATTTTGGTATAACGAGCGCCCATCCTCCAAGTACGCTCGCCGGCTGTACATCGTACGGATGCAATGCGACTGAGTATTTTCCAACTATGTTTGGGTTAGCGGCTTCGATGAGGGGGAAGGACCAGGGGCCTCCGATCGCCATCGCGATTCTGTTCTGGGCCATCATGTTCCTGTAGTCATCTTCATGATACTGGATTGGATTCGGACTCACGCCGTATTTCTTGGCAAGATCAGTGTAGAATTTCAATGCTTTCAACCCCTCAGGTGTGTTGAATGCCGCTCTTGAGTAGTCGTCAGTCAGGAGTTTTCCACCTGCTGCGTAGAGGAACATCATGTAACCAAGCGTGGTGTGCTCAGTTTTCGTGCCGCTAACACCGTAGCCATAAATTCTCTTCTTCGCATCAGTGATTTTCTGCGCGTACTCTAAGAGCTCATCCCACGTCCTCGGTGGCTTGTCCGGATCGAGGCCGGCTTGCTCAAACATTGTCTTGTTGTAGAGCAAGAGTCTGCAATCAGTGTACCATGGAAGGCCGTAGCGAACATTGTTGTAAGTCACAGTCGGCCATAGGTTGGGCCATATCTGTGGCGTACCTTCCCAGTTCTTGATCTGTTCCTCCAGAGGTTCCAGCCACCCCTTCTCCGCAAATGTGGGAACCCAACCACCTAAGTCTGCAAATGCAAGATCGGGACCTTTTCCTGCCTGAAGAGCCGTAACTAGCTTGTCGTAATAGGTGTCAAACCCGAACAGCTGTACCTCAACGTTGATGCCGTACTGCTGCTCGAACCCCTTGATGATTTTGTTCCATGTCTCGTCCAGCTCCGCAACTTGCCCGCCAATCCAGATCGTCAGAGTTTTGCCAAAGCTCAGAATCACAAAAGCTACCAGCACTACGCCCAGCAGTAGCTTCCTCATGCCTTCACCTCCCCTTTGTGGTTACATAAGTAAGTTACTTATGTAACCGTACAAAGAACAGTATACCAGCTTCTGAAAAGAGAGGCAAACCACATTTGGGAGAGCTAACCGAAGAAAACGAGAGTAAGATGGTGATTTACAAAGAGTATCAAGATTTTTGCCATTTTTCGACTGGTTTTTATGAGTTTTGCGCTCGTTCTCATTTGCCTGGCTCCAGCCCTCTCTTTGGCAAGGGCGATGTACAGTACACGTATCGGGTATTCCTATCAGCTCTGGGCAGATGTGGTGATCGAATGGAATAATATTTGCGGTGATCCACTGAAATCGAAACTTTTCATAGCACTCGCACTGGGCTATGTCCTCAGCCCGATCGATCTAATACCTGATTCCATACCGTTGCTGGGACAGCTGGATGATCTTCTGATAGTCCCGGCGCTCATCGCTCTGGCGTTGAAGCCAATCCCAAACGAGGTTCTCGACGAGTCACAACAATTACGGATGAAAAAGAGATTTGGTGCGGTGACCGCTCTCATACCGTTATTCTGGTTCATTCTGGTCATATGGCTCATCCGGATCTTGCTCAAACTCTCTTAGAATAAAAGAAGATCTTTAATCGTTTTCTAATCCGGATAAGAGAGAATTTTTTCAAACGTCCAAGGGGGGATGAGCTGTGCTCAGGAAACTCGTGATATTGTTCATAGTACTTCTTGCCACGCTGTTCTTCGCAACCCAGTACAACCGAACAATTACGGAAAAGATCGAAGTGTATCATGACGGTCTTGCGATCATCACGAGGCAGGAGAAGATATCTGGAGAAGATCTGCCCAAGTTCTATTCGGAATACTACAAGCAACTGCTCCAGGATCAAAAGTCGTTTGACGCCTTCCTCTACGAAGCCACAAAGGAGTATTATTTCCTCTATGGAACAGCGCCACTTTTTTCAAACCGAGACATCAAGATAGCATCCGAAAAGACTTTCACGGCAACGATTGTCATGAAGGCCCCTGGTTTTGTCAGGTATGACAAGGGCAAAAACAGGTTTGTGATAGCGAGAAAAGAGTTCGAGAACGATGGAAAGCTCGCAGACTTGCTCCTGCCGAAGTACTTCGAGAGCCAACTGGAGGAAAACATTTTCATTTCATCTTTCCTGAAATCCGAGAAGAATTCACTCTTGACAGAGAGAACCGTTGAGGTGATCCTTCCTGAAGGTTCGAAGATTGAAGAGATCTCACCAGCTTTCATTTCGAGGACCGAACCGGGTTCCTGGTATGTAGACTTCGGCGGTGGTAACACCTACAAAGCTGTGCTAAAGAAAACGGACAACGGCTTCATACTCAAGGAAACGATGGTGATCAACGGTGGGACTCCGAAGAACCTGCTTGACGAAAAGGCGAGCGAAAGCGTTCTTCAGAGTTTGAGAGACTACACGGCCTTTCAGATCGGCTTTTCGAACGAGAAGATGAAGCCAGAGGCGCTTACAAAACCAGTGGAGCACAAAGTGAAGAGCGATTATTCTGGGAGCTGGAGCTTTTCAGCCTCGCAATCTGGACAGAAGACTTTGACCTTCACCACCTCAACAGCACCATCTGTACAGGTGACCGCAACGCCGAGGATCGATACGAGTCTGACCATGCAAGTTTCGCTCTTGATAGAACACGGATGGGTCAAAACTGGAACGTTCAGGTGGAGCTGGCGACTCAGGAAATTCCAAGCGTCCGTTGCTCCGACGATAACGATCAAACCGTCGCTGAACATCAGCGTGACGGGTAGCCTCGAAAGGACCCTGTCTGCAAACCTGTTCACTTACAGTCCTTCACCAATATACTTTTCGATCAGTTTCGTACCAGTATGGCTCCAGTTCGAGCTGACTGTGAATGCCGAGGTATACGTGAAGTTCAGCGCGGGTGTTTCCTTCAACGTGTCCAGCAATTACAGTCACTACGCATCGTTGAACTTCACGTATGACGGAAGCAGATGGAACTACTCAGCCTCCCGGAATGCCTCCTACAGTGGACCGAGCTTTTCCAAACCAACTGCGAGGGCTGGTGTGACCGAAAAACTCAGCTTACCGTTCACGCTTTCGGCATACGTCTACGGCGTTGCGGGACCTTTCGTGAGACTGTCACCCTGGTTGCAAGCGGAGACGACTGTTTCCACATCGAACAAGCTAAATGCCAAATTAACCGGTGGTTTGACGCTGTCTGGAGGAGTTCAGATGGCAGGCTGGCTGAAGGCGTTCTGTGACAACCTTCCATCTGTCGAGTACAACATTTGGACGTGGAATACGACTCTGTATCAGGGCAGCTTCACTTACTGAACTGAAGGGGCGGGGGAACCCGCCCTTTTTGAAAAAAGAGTTTCGTCGAATTGGTAGACAAACCGATCTTTTCTAAGAAAAACTTAAAAGACCCTGTTTGTATTCTCAGCGTCACATCAAGCGTACATTTCGTTCTCTATGTAGCCTATCTTTTCGATCTCTATCCTCACCACATCCCCCGGTTTGAGTAATTTTGGGGGATTGAATCCCATTCCGACCCCTGATGGTGTGCCGGTGGCCAGTATGTCTCCGGGTTCAAGCGTCATTCCCTGTGAGAGGATGCTTATTAACTTCGCAATGTCGAAAATCATGTATTTGGTGTTCGAATGCTGTCTGAGTTCTCCGTTAACCCACGTTCGAATCTCGAGTTCAACTGGATAAGCTATTTCATCTTTTGTGACAATCCAAGGGCCCATCGGGCAGAAACCATCCAGGCTCTTTCCTTTGAACCACTGAACGTGGTTTTTCTGAAGATCTCTTGCAGTCAGGTCGTTCAGGATCGTGTAGCCAAAGACATAGTCGATGACTTTTTCCTCAGGTATGTTGATGCCCCTTTTTCCGATTATCACGGCCAGCTCTCCTTCATAATCCACCTGAGAAGTGATTTCTGGATGCAAATAAACCTTTGCGTAAGGACCGATCACAGTGTTGGTCGCCTTGGTGAAAAAGTGTGGATGCGAGATCTCTGTCTGTGTGGAGTGTCCAACCTTCGCCATTTCGGAGACGTGATCTCGATAGTTTTTCCCGACGCAGAACACGTTCCTAGCAGGCTTCGGTATGGGTGCCAAAATAGACACGTGCTCGAGCCTCAACCAGTGATCACCTGGCTCTGGCTCAACCAGACTCGAGATCCTATCGTGGTACAGCTCGATGAACTCCAGCAGTGACTTTGGAGCGTCTTCACCCAGCCAGAGTCTGGATGGGCAAACCAGATTGAGTTCAGGTCTGACAATACCCCAGTCTCTCTGCCCGCTGAGCTCGAAACTCACCAGCTTCATTGAGAACCACTCCTTCAAAAGCGCTCGTCTGAGATTATACCAGCGTTCGGATTGCCATAAAGATCACAGATCTTCCACTTGTAAGGTTTCTGTGGTTACATACCTATGTGACCTCCTTCCACTATTGAAGTAGTGGGCTTTCCCGTTCAACATTAACATCCCTATCGCAGTTCCAACCACATTCACACTTAATAACTCTATCTGCAAGAAATCGGCTTTGCTCACAATTTACTTTCCCTTCTGTTGTACACTACCATCATTAGAAAAACTGCAATACATCTAACGAAAAAGCTGCCTTTCATTCCACCCTTGAAAGAGTACACTTTCACGGCGGGCGCTCGTAAAGTTCTTGTGCTCGTGATCCGCGACGCTATGTGGGATTCCTGTCTCAAAATTGTTGTTCACTGTGAAGCTTGTTCAAAGAGAAATCCCCATCACTTAACGGATAAGCCCGAGATTTGTGAGTGAAAGTCGTCACTTTTGCGCAAGGTGATGTACTGTTATGCAAACTGCTTGTATTACGTTTTGCGCTTACCCACCCAGAGGTCTGGAATTTCACCGTGCCGCAGAAGAACCTTTGCTGAATCTCCTGGAATGTTAACACACAGAGAGATTAGGAAAAAACAAAAGCAAGGCAAAGGATAGTTGAGAATTTCGCGTATAGTTAAAGTTGGCTGCTATTTCTCGGGTAGATCGCCATTTATCTGGCCTTGACATGTGCTGGAGTTCCGGGCAAGATATCAGTAGCCGGTTGCAAACGTTTTCAAGAACGTTTTCAAAAACGTTTTCACAACAGATCGTGAGGGGGGTTTCATGGCAAGACAAAGGAATAACTCCATCAACATCAGAAGTGTGGCCCAACTTGCCGGTGTCTCGATTGCCACTGTATCAAGGGTTATAAATTCTCCGGAAAGCGTCAGCGAAGAACTTCGAGAGCGTGTCAAAGAAGCTATTGAGAAATTAGGGTATCGTCCAAATCAAATTGCCAGAAGTTTACGGACTGGTTCAACCAAAATCGTGGGTTTCATAATACCGGACATAACGAACCCGGCATTCCTGCTGATGGTCAAAGGCGCGGAGGATTACCTGAAGCGGAAAGGTTACATGTTCATGGTCTGTGGAACAGACCACAACATCGAAGAAGAAACGAAGCTTCTGAAGACACTGCTTTCACAGAGTGTAGAAGGGATCATCGTTACATGTTCTGGCGGTCGCAACTCCAGTTTTGCGAAGGTAGTACAAAATTCCGGGGTCAAGATGGTGTTCATGGACCGACGCTACGAGGATATCGACCTTCCTTATGTGGGCGTTGATAACACTGCCGGCGTGGAAAAAATAACCGATTTCCTGGTGAAAACCGGCCACAAATCGTTTGTTTATCTCAGCGGTGAAAGGAACACGTCGAGTGCCAAAGAGCGCTTGCGAGGCTTCATGAAAAGCATGAAAAAACACGGTGTGGAAGATTACCAGGTTCTCTACGGAAGGTTCACATTTGAGAGTGGTTACGAACTCACGAAGAAGCTCAAGAAGATTCCAGATGCGGTAGTTGGTGGAAACGATTTGGTCGCCCTCGGTGCCATCGAGGCTCTAAACGAAATGGGCTACCACGTTCCGGACGATGTGAGTGTTGTTGGCTTCGATGACATGTTTTATAGCAAATATTCAAAGCCTGCGCTCACAACTGTGAGACAGCCGATATACGAAATGGGGTACACGGCCGGTAAGGTCCTTTGGCAGCTGCTTTCGGGGAAGAATGTCAAAAAGCGTGTCACGATACTTCAGACGGACATCGTTGTGAGAGAAACCGTGAAGGAAAGAGAAACCCCCGACAGGGGGTTCACTGAGAAGGTGGAGGTGGTTTCATGAGAAGGTTGATCGTTCTGGTGGTCGTCGCGGCTCTCCTCCTCGTAGGAGTCACCGCTGTCTACGCTGAAACCAAGGGGAAAGTCGCAGTCGTCATCTCTACGTTAAACAACCCGTGGTTTGTTGTGCTTGCTGATGCAGCAAAACAGAGGGCCGAAGAACTTGGTTACGAAGTGACGGTCTTTGACTCTCAAAACGATACGGCAAAGGAGTCTGCTCACTTCGACACGATCATCGCGGCTGGTTTCGACGCGATCCTTTTCAATCCAACAGACGCAGATGGTTCGATCGCAAATGTCCGACGAGCAAAAGAAGCAGGTATCCCGGTGTTCTGCATCGACAGGGGTATCAACGCAAGAGGCCTCGCGGTAGCCCAGATTTATTCTGACAACTACTACGGCGGTGTGCTGATGGGTGAATACTTCGTCAAATTCATGAAGGAAAAGTTCAAGGACATGAAGACAATACCGTACGCGGAACTGTTGGGAATCCTCAGCGCTCAACCAACGTGGGACAGATCGAATGGTTTCCACTCTGTTGTTGACAACTACAAAGAATTTGTGATGGTAGCTCAGCAGTGCGCGGAATTCGACCGGGACACAGGATTCAAGGTGACCGAGCAAATACTTCAGGCACATCCGGAGATAAAGGCAATCTGGTGCGGTAACGACGCCATGGCTCTCGGTGCTCTGAAAGCTGTTGAGGCAGCTGGAAGGAAAGACATCTACATCTTTGGATTCGACGGTGCAGAAGATGTGATTTACGCGATTCAGGAAGGCAAACAAATCGTTGCGACGATCATGCAGTTCCCGAAGCTGATGTCGAGACTTGCAGCTGAGTGGGCAGACCAGTACCTCAGGGGCGAAAGGCAGTTCCCAGAGATTGTTCCGGTCACTGTCGAACTCGTCACAAGTGAGAACATCGAGAAGTACGCACCTTACGGACGCAAGTGAATTTGACACCCCGGACCTTTCCGGTCCGGGGTGCTTGGGGGAGCACTCATGAGAAAAAGAATCATTCTGACGTCATTGGTGGTGCTGGCAGCATTCTTGATTTACAGATCCTGTAAGGTGGTGCCATTGAGTTCAATCAAAGCGAGCTTTGATCCAAAAGCCTATGCACAGACTGTTGTTTGGCCTAAACTGCAGAGTCAGCTGGCAGATCTTAAGAAAGCCGACGCTTACGAGGTGCTTGAAATCTTTGATATCAATCCTGAAGAAGCGCACGAAAAGTTCGCTAAGACCGTTGGCGTATCGAACTACAGGTATTACATAGTGGAGGGTTCAGGCCAGATCGTTTCCGTCGATGAAGACGGCATTCTGGTACAAGTGCGACCTGACTCCGAAAGACCTGAATTTTACATCACATCCCGTGTGTTTGGCAACACGATCGTTATGGCAACGGGGATCATCAAGATGGAGGATTTTGACAGAATTATGGACTTCAATCTGGTCTCTACGGCGCTGAATCAAATCGTTCGCGATGAAGTGGCTCTACCACTTATCAGTTCGCTGAAAGGAGCAAACGTTCAGGGGATGGTCATCAAATTCTTGGGTCTTTTCAACGTTCTCAAAGACGATCCGATTAAGTACCCGATCAACCTGATACCCTTGAGACTCGAGTTGAGCCAAGGAGGTTACTGATCCGCATGGATGACACGATGGGTGAAGCCAAAATCATCCTCGAGGCAAAGAATATAACAAAAACCTTTCCCGGTGTCGTGGCAGTGAACGATGTCTCGTTCGCTGTGAAGGAAGGTACCGTGACAGCCATAGTGGGGGAAAACGGTGCAGGTAAATCCACCCTGATGAAAATTCTCGCCGGAGTGTATCCCGATTATGTTGGAAAGATCTTTCTCAAAGGGAAAGAGGTTCACTTTAAGAATCCTCGAGAAGCGATCAACGCTGGCATCGTGTTGATACCACAGGAGCTCGATCTTGTACCGAATTTGACTGTGATGGAGAACATCCACCTGGGCAGGGAACCACTTGATTTTTGGGGATTCGTGAATTACAGAAAAATGTACACAGAGACTAAAGATCTGTTATCGAGGGTACGCCTCAGGATTGATCCTAAGAAAAAGGTCCAGGATCTCAGCACGGGCCAGCAACAGCTGGTCGCGATCGCCAAGGCTCTGGCGATCCAGGCGATGATAATCATCATGGATGAGCCAACTTCAGCTATAAGTGAGAAAGAAATCGAAAATCTTTTTGAGATAGTACGAAACCTAAGGCAGCAAGGCAAAGCCATTTTGTACATATCACACAAGTTGGATGAGATTTTTGCGATAGCCGACGAAATCATGATAATGAGAGACGGTAAGCTCGTTGCTCGTGGTGACATCAAAGATTTCTCGTACGATGACGTCGTGCGATTCATGGTTGGTAGAAGCATCGAACAGTTCTACGTGAAGGGACAGAGCGAGATAAGAGATGAAGTACTGCGAGTCGAAAACATGTCGGTGCTGGATCCTGACAAGGAAGATCTGATAGTGGATAACGTCTCCTTCTCTGTCCGGAAGGGTGAAGTTCTTGGTGTATACGGATTGATTGGAGCGGGAAGGACAGAACTCATGGAAGCCATATTCGGTTTCCACCATCCAAGCAGAGTTCGTGGAGATGTCCTCATCGAAGGAAAAAGGGTTTCGATCAGGACTCCCGCGGATGCGATAAAAGCTGGAATTGGCTATGTTCCAGAAGACAGGAAACTGTCGGGTCTGATTCTGCAACTGACGGTTCTTCTCAATTTCTCACTCCCAAATTTGAAGAATCTCTCCAGATTCGGGTTCATCCGCATGAACCAGGAAAAGGATCTCGCGCACGAATACGTCAAGAAACTTGGTATAAAAACAACATCACTGAACCAACTTGTTGAGAACCTGAGTGGTGGCAATCAGCAGAAGGTTGTACTTGCGAAGTGGCTGGCTTTGAGACCAAAGGTGCTGCTGCTCGACGAACCCACAAGAGGCATCGATGTGAATGCAAAATCAGAGCTGTATTCTCTGATCAGTGAACTTGCAAAGACCGGGCTCGGTATAGTGCTGGTGTCCTCAGAACTACCGGAGGTCCTGGCCATGTCTGACAGGATCATGGTCATGTCGGAAGGAAAGAAAACAGCGGAATTCACAAGAGAAGAGGCCAGCGAAGAGAAACTTTTGAAGGCGGCGATCCCAAGAAGCTTCAGACTGGTGTCAGCATCGTCCTAACCTCCCGGGAAGGAGCGTGCCATGAGAATGCTCAAGAACAACCAAAAGGTTGACAATCAAACACAAATGGCGTCTCCTGCTGAAGCACGGAAAAAAGCCTTTGACCTCAGGTCGATTTCCAGATACCAGTCACTGATCATTCTGGGCGGTCTTTTTGTAGTCTTCGCGACACTCAGCAATCGTTTTGTCACACCTGGAAACCTGTGGACCATACTGAGGCAGAGTTCAGTCAATTTGTGTCTGGCGATCGGAATGACGTACGTGATACTCACCGGCGGTATCGACCTTTCCGTCGGATCGATCCTCGGTTTTTCCGGCGCTGTAGCAGCGAAGCTGCTCAAGTACGGCCTATCTCTCACTGCCTTTGGCGTGGTTCTCCAGTTTGGCGTCATGGGTGCGTCCATCATAGCGCTGATCGTTGGTCTTGCCACAGGACTTCTCAATGGGTTGATCATAACGGTGTTCAGCGTACCACCTTTCGTCGCGACCCTTGGTACCATGACGGCCGTACGGGGCTTCATAATGCTCTGGACCAAGGGCTATCCCATAACCAAGCTTGGTGAAACCTTCGATTTCATAGGTTCGGGCTGGATTCTCGGCGTGCCTACGCCCGTTTGGATTGCCGGTGTCATAACGGTTGTCGCATCCGTTTTTCTAAGATTCACCAGATTTGGAAGATACGTCTATGCGGTTGGTGGTAACGAAAGAGCTGCAGTCCTTTCAGGGGTGAATGCGAAGAGAACGAAGCTCATAACGTACATGATATCGGGTTTCCTCGCCGCAGTTGCGGGGTTGATCGTTACGGCAAGGCTTGATTCAGCTCAACCCAACGCAGGATTGATGTATGAACTGGATGCCATAGCGGCCGCCGTCATAGGTGGTGCTTCTCTGTCGGGAGGCAAAGGAACGATAGAAGGAACAATCATAGGAACACTGATAATAGGCGTACTCAACAACGGTCTTGTCCTGACGGGCGTCTCTCCTTTCTGGCAGCAGGTTGCGAAGGGTTTCATAATAATAGCCGCGGTGATCGCTGAGAGGATTGGAAAAGGACGTGAATGAGTGATGGAACAAACCAAGATACTGAAAAAGAAAGCAGTACAGATTAGAAAGATGGTCCTGGAAATGATCTACAGGGCGAAGAGTGGCCATACCGGTGGATCGCTTTCGTGTGTCGAGATCCTCGTCAGCCTCTTTTATGGGGTCATGCGAATAGATCCTAAGGACCCCAAATTACCCGATAGAGACAGGTTTGTCATGAGCAAAGGCCACAGTGTTGAAAGCTACTACGCCGTTCTCGCCGATCTCGGTTTCTTTCCGGTCAGTGACCTCGAGAGTTACTGTCAATTTGGATCCTATCTAACAGGGCATCCCACAACAAAGGTACCTGGAGTTGAAGTGAACACTGGCGCTCTCGGACATGGTCTGGCAATCGGGGTCGGTATGGCTATCGCTTCCAAGATTGATTCTGCTTGTTACAAGGTCTACGTGTTAATGGGTGATGGTGAACTCGACGAAGGTTCTGTGTGGGAAGCCGCTCAAATAGCTGCTCATTACGGCTTGGATAATCTCATCGGGATTGTGGATAGAAACAGACTTCAAATAAGCGGTGACACAGAACAGGTCCTGAGACTCGAGAACCTTGAGCAGAAATGGACAGCGTTTGGCTGGCACGTAATCCACGTTGATGGCCACGATATAGAACAGTTGATCAACACGTTCAAAGGTTTACCAGTTGAGAGGGGAAAACCACACCTTATCATTGCACATACGATAAAGGGCAAAGGCGTTTCCTTCATCGAGAACAACAAGGACTGGCACCACAAGGTTCCAAACGATGAGGAGTTGCGAATGGCGATGATGGAGCTGGACGAAAAACTGAAGGAGCTCGATGCCGATGAATGAGAAATCAAAAATGGCGTCAAGACATATGGTTGCTCAAGCTCTGATGGACCTGGCAGGAGAAGATGAAGCGATCGTTGTTGTGACCTCCGATGCGCGTGGGTCAGCAGCGATTACGAAATTCTTCGATACCTTCCCAGAAAGAGCGATAGAAGTTGGGATAGCTGAGCAGTCGGCAGTTGGTATCGCAGCTGGGCTCGCTCTCTGTGGCAAGAAACCGTTTGTTCTTGGACCTGCATGCTTTTATTCAGCGAGGGCGTTTGAACAGGTCAAAAATGATGTGGCGTATACTGGGGCGAACGTGAAGATCATAGGTGTCAGTGGTGGGGTGAGCTATGGTCCTCTCGGCAGCACCCACCATGCACTGCACGACGTGGCGGCTTTTCGAGCCATCCCGAACATCGACGTGATATTACCGTCCGATGCAAATCAGGCCTACGCCGTTGTGAAACACCTCGTCAATAGAGAAAGGCCCGCTTACGTAAGGATCGGTAGGAACCCGATACCGTTCGTTTATGATGAGCCGTTCTTTGAGATCGCGAAAGGTTATGTCCTGAGAAGCGGGGCTGACGTAACTATCATTGCCTGTGGTGAAGTCGTCTGGCATGCGCTGAAAGCCTGCGAAATCCTGTCCAAAGAAGGGATCGAGGCTACGCTGATAGACATGCCAAGTATAAAACCGATCGATGAGGAGACAATAATAAAATCCGCTCGGAACGCTGGCAGGGTCGTCACAATTGAAGAACACAGCGTTCACGGGGGTTTAGGTGAAGCGGTCTCGGCCATCCTTGGAAAGAACTTTCCTGTACCCATTGAGATCTTAGGCATACCCGACGAATTTCCCGTAACCGGAAAGCAGGAGGAAGTCCTCTCGCACTACGATCTCGACGCGGTAGGTATTGCGAAAAGGGTTCAGAAGTTCCTGAGGAGGTTTTCTCATGGAAGATAAAGGGTTCATTCTCGCAATCGATCAGAGTACTGCGACAACGAAGGTGTTCCTCTTCGATTCAAAATTAAACATAGTAGCCAGGGCAGCGAGGAGTCACAAACAGTACTACCCTTCGCCTGGCTGGGTTGAACACGATCCAAGAGAGATAGTGAAAAAAACGTATGAGGCCTGTCGCGAGGTTCTTCATAACGTTCCGAAAGACAATGTACTGGCTGTCTCGATAACCAATCAGCGCGAGACTGTCGTGGTTTGGGATGGTAGCGGTCAGCCCATTTACAACGCGGTCGTTTGGCAGTGTCAAAGAGGAAAGGAAATTTGCGAATCGCTTAAAAGCAGAGGCTATGCCGACGTCGTGAGGGATAAGACGGGGTTGTTGATCGACCCATACTTCTCAGCGAGCAAAATAACATGGCTCGTGAAGAACGTGAAGGAAGTAAAAGAAAAACTGCTCGAAGGCGATTTGCACGTCGGCACGATGGACAGCTGGCTGGTATGGAACTTAACAAAGGACAAGGTGTATGCCAGTGATTATTCAAACGCGAGCAGAACGCTTCTTCTAAACATAAACACTCTGAGCTGGGATGAAGAACTCATTGAGATGTTCGAAATTTCCGGAGTGAAGTTGCCCTCTCTGGTGGATTCCGATTCGGCAGTTGGTTATACAGACCTTGATGGAATTCTACCTCATGGAGTTCCAATACTCGGTGTAATGGGAGATTCGAGTGCTGCTCTCTATGGGCAGCTTGGATTCGAGTTAGGAGACACGAAAGCGACCTACGGCACGGGCACGTCGATCATGATAAACGTCAAAAATTTCAAGCCCAGGCTTAAATCCGGGGTCCTTTCAATCGGTTGGTCCCAAGGAGGCAAAGTCGACTTCGTTGTCGAAGGTAACATACACAGTTCCGGTGACACGGTCAAGTGGCTCGTTGAGCAAATGGAGTTGGCAGGTTCGATCGAAGAAGTTGAAAAACTCGCAGCATCAGTCGAGAACAACGATGGTGTCTACTTTGTGCCAGCTTTCGTTGGTTTGGGCGCACCATATTGGGAAAACGATGCACGCGCACTGATATGTGGCATGAGTCGTCGAACAAACAAATCTCACATTGCGAGGGCCGCCATTGAATCAATTGCCTATCAGGTTTATGACCTGTTCACCGCGTTGTGCGAGGAGGCAGGTGTTACACCGCGAGAACTGAGAGCTGACGGTGGAGCCACAAAGAACGCGTTCTTGATGCAGTTTCAAGCCAACGTTTTGAACGTGCCCGTCACTGTGAGCAAATTTGAGGACTGTTCCGCTTTGGGAGTCGCACTGTTGGCAGCGAGAAGGCTGGGGCTCATGGATCCAAGTGAATTTCAACTTGAGCGCGTGTATTATTATCCCAGTATGGATGAGGCAGAAAGGCGAGAATTGATAAGGGGTTGGAGAGAGGCTGTGCAGAGGACCGTCCTAAGAGTGCGAGGTGAACAACATGGGTAAGCTATGTTTTGGTCTGATCGTGGGAAACAGGGATTTCTTTCCGGATTCCTTGGTCGCCTCGGGTAGAGAAAGAATCATGAACAAGCTTGAAGAAATGGGTTTCGAAGTCATTTGCCTCTCACCGGCGGACACAAAACTGGGCGCAGTGGAAACCTTTGCGGACGCGAGAAAATGTGCAAAGTTGTTTGCTGAAAACGCAGATAAGATCGACGGGATCATAGTGACATTACCAAATTTCGGTGATGAGAAGTCGATCGCGCACGCAATAAGAATGAGTGGTCTGAATGTTCCGGTGCTGGTTCATGCTTTCAACGACGACCCTGAAAAGCTCGATCTGGCCCACAGACGCGATAGTTTCTGTGGAAAGATATCTGTCTGTAACAATCTCAAACAGTTTGGTATTCCATTCTCTCTGACTTCAAAACACACCGAGGACGTAGATTCGGCGTTTTTTGAACAGGATATAAAATGGTTTGCCGGCGTCTGCAACATTGTGAAATCTTTGAGAAGAGTGAGAATCGGCGCTGTTGGTGCTCGTCCGAATGCGTTCAACACGGTCAGGTTCTCAGAGAAGCTGCTTGAATCTATCGGTGTGAGCGTTGAAACTGTAGATCTCTCGGAGATACTGTTCAAAGTTCAGCAGATCAGCCATGAGAAAGCGATCGATCGATGGATTGAGGATGTCAAGAAGAGATATGCCGTCCGCGTGGTTCCAAGAGAGGCTCTGGTGACGATGGCAAAATTCTCTATGGTTATTGAGGAGTGGATAGAGGAAAACCAAATAGACGCTGTTGCGATCCAGTGCTGGACAATCTTGGAAAAACAGTTGCACATCACTCCGTGCACGGTCATGAGTTTGTTGAGCGAAAAGTTAAAACCGAGCGCTTGTGAAGTCGATGTGATGGGAGCTCTTTCTATGTACATCTTGCAAGCAGCTTCCGGAAAGCCGTCGGCAATCGTCGATTGGAACAACAATTACACATCAGACGATGAAGCGATTCTGTTCCACTGTGGAAATTTCCCAGTCTCGATGTACGAGACGGCCGAAATAAGATTTGCGGATGTGATAGGTACAACTGTTGGCAGCCAGAATGCGTATGGAGCTTGTGCAGGAAAAATCAAGTCTGGACCGTTCACGTTCTTCAGATTGTCCAGTAACGATCTTGAAGGTAAGCTCATAGGATACGTTGGGGAAGGTGAAATACTTCCTGAGGATCCTAAGACTTTTGGCTCAAGGGGTATCGCTCGTGTTGAGAATTTGCAGCAGCTCATGAGTTACATATGTTCAAACGGTTTTGAACATCACGTGGCGATCAATCTCTCGCAAACTGCTAAGGCTGTAAAAGAGGCTCTCGAGAAGTACAAAGGTCTCGGAATTCACTGGCACAGAGGTTAAATTGCCGTGTAAGAAAGCGCTGCGTCATCAGCGCAAAAAACCATATTCGGGGGTAGGCTTTGCACGGGCTCGAAAAATTGTGGAAGCTTTTAGGAGCCTATTTCTTTGTTTTCTTGTCATCGGTCGCTGATGATCTTCGAGTAACCCTGTCTGAAAACTTCGTCCGTGGCAGACACAATTTTTCTGTCCTCAACCTGGTGCTTATCTTTTACCCGCGTCGTCTATGCAGGGTTAGACGGATTAGGGTGCGGGCTCAAGGGGTGTGGTGAGCCTTCAGTGGTGCAATATAAGGTACATTATATTGCACGCGTAAGCAATGTGCCTGGTGCGGTGGAATCGCTTGCGTAGGGGGTCTCATCCCTCAAGAAAGAACTAGCAGGCCTTCTGTGATTGAGTCGGCTCGACACATTGAGACACAATTTGGGGTGGGAAAGGTGTGGATGATAGGACTAAATTGTCATTAGGTACGTATTATCAGTTCTATTGATTGTTGCGGCAGAACAGGACATATTATCCTGACAATAGAGATAGGAAATCCATCGCGTTGCAATATGCTTTTAAGTAATGATTATAGATCGTAGTGGGTTCATCGAGATTATTTGTTGCTTTGGTTCTTCCTTAAAGACTTATATGTATTCTACTCAGCCTCTCATTCCATAGTATGCTCTGGTCCCTGCGCGCCGTCTGCGTTGGTGAATGCGTTTGAGACTCACTGAAGTTGAGTTGACAGCACATTGAGCGGTCCTGTAAAATCAAAGATGTAGCACCTCTTCGAGTATATTTGCGGCGTCTTTGACGTATCTGGGACAGAGGGTTTTGAACCTGTTTTCTTCCCTTGCCTTCTTCAGCTCTCTTCTTTGCTTATGTCACATCCGAGCAACTCGCTGCACAGTGTCGATCCACAGCGCTGTTTGAAATGCTCCACAAACTGTTTTGATATCTCATAGAGTTGCTCTCTTGTCCTTGTCCACGCAGTTCATGGACAGACCGAGGACCATGAGACCACTAGAGACAGCTCCACACACGCTATTGCATCGCGCCATACCACCACCGAAAGCTGCGGCAACTCTCAGGGCAATCGATTCGTCCAGACCCGATCTGGGCGCGAAGGCTGCGAAAACGGACTGGGCACAGTTGAAACCACATTTGAAAAGCTCCAGCGCTCTATCCGTCATGGATCACACCTGCTTTCTTGAAATTCTGGATACTTGGCCAGTGGATCATTCCTCAACCCCAACGAGTTCTAAATACACTGTCGTTCCAGCGTTCAGTTGCGAGTGTATCGCCCAGGTGATGTTCAACCTCCTGAGAATGTGCTTCACTATAGCAAGTCCGAGTCCAGAACCCGAGATACTTCTGACGTTCTTTGCCCTGTAGAATCGGGCTGTGACGTTCTTCAGTTCCTGCTCGGGTATACCAAGACCCTCGTCACGGATGCAGAGCAGATCGCCTGTCCTTTTTATCTCCACGTGACCCGCTCGCTTTGAATACTTGAGCGCGTTGGAGATCAGGTTTCTGAGAACTATTTTGAGAGCTTCTTCATCAGCCTTGATCATCACGTTGACCTTATCAAGTGCGAGTGAGATCGCCTTCTGGGCCAGCCTTTGCTCGTACTCATGCACAACATCCCCAAGAACCTGTTCAAGATTAACTTTACGAACAAACGGCTGGTAGTTGTCCTGCTCTATCTTTGAAAGGAGTATGAGCTGCTCCAAGATTCGCTGCATTCGGTTCAGATGTCGCTCCATTTTCAATAGATTTTCCTGAACACGGTCTCCTTCCTTAGCGAGTTCCAGAAGACCCATCACCGCGCTCAGTGGGGAGAACAGCTCGTGGGCGACCGCGTTCACAAAAAAGGTTTTTGAGTCCGACAGGATTTGTTTCTCCGTCGACGGATCACCGGCGGTTGGATAGAACACCAGCACGTCCGGTTTGAGGAGAAGAATGGGCCTGTGCTCTTGAACGATTTCATCCCAATCTGTAGCCGACACCCCGCACCGTCACCAGCCTTTGCTTGCCGATCTTCTTTCTCAGCGTGCTCATGTACACGTCCACGATTCGATCGCTCCTCTCAGATCCGCGCCACACATGCTCAAGTATCTCCGATCGGCTGAAAACTCTCCTGGGATTTTGAAACAGCAACAACAGTATGTCGAACTCTTTGGCAGAAAGGTTTACTAACTCATCGCCTATCTGAAGGACCCTTTCGTGCACAATCAGTTTCATGTCCTTGTGGATCAAAACTTTCTCGAGACTGCCCTTTCGTCTCATCACCGCCCTCACTCTGGCAACGAGTTCTCTCGGGTTGAAAGGCTTGGTCACGTAATCGTCCGCTCCAAGTTCGAGGCCTAAGATCCTGTTCCTGTCCTCTCGCAACGCGGTAAGAACTATGATGAACGTTTCTGGGCACATGACCTTGATCGAAGAGATTTCATCCATGGCGTCACCATCTGGCAGTAACAGATCGAGTACTATCAGTTCGACACAACCTTTTTCAAGCACGCTGTACATCTCTTCCAGACTTCTGGCCGTGAAGACTTCGTGTGAGTCGAGCTTCAGATACCTACTGACCACTTCAAGAATGTCCTCTTCATCCTCTACAACCAACACGCGCGCCACCTTTTTGATGCCCTCCCGTTCAGATCATGCCATGACTATGTTAAAAAGTTTTGATACTATCACACACTCACTAAAAGTTGCTCCTGTTCAATGGGGTTGGACGAATTCGAAGGAGGTGTAGTTATGAAGAAGTGGTTGTTTGTCTTCTTGGTTGGTATCATGGCTCTCGTGGTACAGGCTCAAACTCTCGTGATCAAAGGTTCGAACACTGTCTATCCGATCGCACAGCTCTGGGTCGAGGAATTTCAAAAGATCCATCCAGATCTGATCGTCACTCTGGAGGGAGCAGGCTCGACTACGGGAATCAAGGCGCTGTTCAACGAAACAACGGACGTAGCCAATTCCAGCAGGTTCCTCAAGCCGAGTGAGATCGAAGAGATGCAGAAAGCGGGCCGCTACTTTGCACCCATTCTGGTCGCTTACGATGCGATCGCCGTGATAGTTCACCCGAGCGTGCCATTGGAAGACATATCGATAGAGACTTTGAAGAAGATCTACACCGGTGAGATCACAGAATGGAACCAGATTGATCCGAAGCTTCCGAAAAGACCAATAGTTGTTTACTCGAGAAACACCGCGAGTGGGACGTTTGAAACCTGGGTGGAAAAGGTTCTCCAGGGCGCCAAGCTCAGCCCGAGGGTACAGATGCTTGAATCGAGCCAGGCCGAGATAGAAAGCGTTGCGAAGAATCCCAACGCGATAGCTTACACCGGCATGGGGTACGTCACACCGCAGGTGAAGGCACTCAAGGTCAACGGTGTTGCACCCAGCGTGGAGAACGTGATCAACGGAAGATACCCAATAAGCAGGCCACTGTTCGTCTTCATCGATCTGAAGCGTTTCAACAACACTTGGCCGATGGAAGGTGTCGTGGCCGATTACATCAGGTTCATTCTTTCGCCGAAGGGACAGAAAATAGTGAGAGAAGCAGGTTACGTTCCGGCCTACGGAACGGGTGAATGATGAAAAAAACGATCTCTTTTCTGTTCGTTCTACTCACGAGTCTCGCTGCCGTCGCTGTTGCGGCAGCACTTTTTGCGATCGTGTTTTTCATTTTCAGTGAATCCATCAGAGCGATCAGAGAGGTTGGTTTCGGACTGTTTTCTCCAAACTGGTATCCGGTGTGGGAAACAGAACCAGAGTTTGGGATCGGCACGATGCTTTTGAATTCTCTGATTCTCGCGGTCTGGACCAGCGTTTGGGTCTGGATCCTGGGTCTCGGTGTGGCGATCTATTTGCACAGGTACGCGTCGAACAGGGAACGCGAACTGATGCTGAGAATCCTGGAGTATGCGAGCGGTATCCCATCGGTTGTTCTTGGACTGTTTGGAGTCCTGATTCTTGGAAACTTGTTCCTGCGTCTCGGTGCGTGGTCGGCACAGAACTTCCTGAATGCGTCCATCGTGCTCAGCATATTGACGTTGCCCTTCATGGTGAGCTTGACGTTCCAGTCCCTGGAGAAGGTGCCAAGACAGCTCGTTGAGGGGGCCATCAGCCTTGGGGCAAAAGATTTCGCGGTGATACAAGTTGAACTGAAACATGCGGCACCGGGCATAGTCAACGCGATGCTGAGCGTCTTCAACAGAATCTTTGGAGAGACGATGATAGTGCTCATGGTTGCTGGTGGAGCCAACATGCTGGTCGGCTCCTTTCTGGACCCCGTAAGGCCTCTAACTGCGACTCTGGGCAGTGAGATAGGTGAAGTCGCTGCGGGAAGTTTGCACTACAGCGTTTTGTTCTTCATAGCCTTCCTCGTACTTTCCGGTTGCCTGATCCTGAACGTGCTCACAAACAGAATCACCAGAAGGCTCGAACGATGGATCAAGGGGTGATGGTATGAGATGGACTCTGAGAATCCTGAGCTATGGAGTTTTTCTCGCGATGCTGTTCGTTCTTGTGAGCATCGTTGTTTCGGGTCTGCCGTACCTTTTCAGGCCAGGCTTTTTCACAGCATGGCCCAAACGCGCGATGAGCGAGGGAGGAATATTCCCGATGCTCGTCGGCTCGCTTATGCTTATGGGTTTAGTCTTTGCCATCTCGATTCCTGTGGGTCTGGTCGGAACCATATTCCTGAGTGAGCTGGCACCCAGGAGACTGTCGATGCTTCTTCAATCTCTCGCCGCAACGATGAACAGCGTTCCGTCGATTGTGTACGGTGTTTTCGGTCTCGCTCTCTTCTGTGTCAAACTCGGTTTTGGAACCTCTCTGCTCTCGGCTTCGCTGGCACTCTCTACCATGTCTATACCGTTTTTCATGAACAGTGCCGTGGAGTTCTTGAGGGCCGTACCGAAAGAGTTGAGAGAAGGCGTGATATCTCTTGGTGCCAGCAAATTCCAATCGACCTTGATGGTTTTGAGGGCGAGCAGGAACGGGATCCTGACGAGCCTGATGCTCACGCTCGGCAGAGCCTTCAGCGAGACTGCCCCGATCCTGGTGACGGGTGCCGTGTTCTATTCGACGAAACTCCCAGACAAACTGACAGATCCAGTCATGACCCTTCCCACGAGCATCTACGCGATCGTGATGAATCTGGGAGAGAGATCGCAATGGATGGCGAGGGGCATGGCCAGTCTCATGGTGCTGATCATGATCTTTATCTATTCTGTCGTACAGTTGACAAGGAGGAATAAACGTGAGTGAAGTTGTGTTTGAGATAAAAGACCTCTACGCCTTCTATGACGATCACTGTGCGTTGCAAAATGTGAACTTGAAGATAAGAGAGAAACGTGTGACCGCAATCATGGGGCCTTCGGGGTGTGGAAAAAGTACGCTGCTCAGATGTTTGAACAGACTCAACGATCTGATCCCGGGCTTTTCTCTGAAGGGACAGATACTTTTCAGAGGGCAGGACATATACCGGATAAGAGATCTGACAGAGTACAGAAGAAGAGTCACCATGGTCTTTCAAAAGCCAAATCCTTTTCCGATGTCGATCTTCGACAACGTTGCCTACGGCTTGAGAATACACGGCATTACGAAAAAAAGCATCCTGAGGGAGAAGGTTGAGCACGCGTTGCGCATGGCGGCTCTGTGGGACGAGGTGAAAGAGAAGCTGAAAAAGCCCGCGGTCCAGCTTTCGGGTGGTCAGCAGCAAAGGTTGTGCATCGCCAGGGCGTTGGCTCTGGAACCCGATGTCTTGCTGCTGGATGAACCCACCAGCGCGCTCGATCCGATAGCCACAATGAAGATCGAAAGGTTGCTGGAAGAGCTCGCCCAGCAGTACACTGTGGTCATAGTCACGCACAGCATGGGACAGGCGCTCAGGATAAGCGATGAGGTGGTGTTCCTCTATGAGGGTCGGCTCATAGAGTATGGAGAAACGTCCTCCATCGCGAAGACGCCAAGGCATGAAGTGACAAAGCAATTTCTGACAGGTAAAATAGGCTGAGGAGGAGAAAGATGTGACGGAAAGAACCCTGCATTACGAGAAAGAAATGCTCTTTCTGAACGACAAACTGATGGAATTCGTTGATGGCGTGGAAGACCTCTTTGAAAAAACTCTCTACGCCGTTCAATCGGGCGACGAAAAGATCATAACTGAAATAGAACAGATGGACGATTACTTTGACGAACTCGATCTGCAGATTCAGTCCACAGCCTTTGACGTGATCGCGAAGTATCAGCCGCTCGCGGAGGATCTGAGATTCGTCGTCGCAATGATAGGTCTGTCAATAGATCTGGAAAGAATCGCAGACGAATGTGTCAACATCGCACAGTTGAGCAGACAGGTTCAAAGGAGCCTGGAAAGCTTCTCGAGCTGGGAGACGCTGAATCAGATGATGAGGATCATCAGCGTCATGCTTCAGCAAACTGCCGATGCCGTGAAGCACAAAGATCTCAAACTCGCCGTCAAGGTCTGGAAGAGGGACGATGAGGTCGACAAACTGCACAACGAAGGACACGAAAACCTCATCGAGCTGGCGTGCCGTGAAACCAATCCAAGAATGATGAGGGTCTATTTGGAAGAAGCCTTCCTGATAAGACACCTCGAACGTATCGCCGATCACCTCACCAACATTTGTGAAAAGCTCTACTTCATGGAGACGGGAGAGCAGCTCAAGAAAATCATGAGATCCGAACAGTGAATGAACTTTACTCCCAAGTCTGGCAGATTTTCAGGCTTCTTGCTCGCTGTGCTTATTGGATCCAGATGCGTCGTTAAAGCAGTTCAGTAGTTCTGGCCTGTCCGTATCGATGCGATTCAACTCGATTTGAGAAAGCTCAATATCTCGCCAAGATCGGGAAGCTGTTTGATGGGATACACTTTCATCCAGATGATCTTGCCCTGCTCGTCTATCAACAAGTTCGCCCTCTCGGAGAAACCATCCTTGTCCCGAAATATGCCGAAAGCTCTGGCAACTTCTCCGTGTGGCCAGAAGTCTGAAAGTATGCGCAGCTTTTCCAATCCTAAAGATTCAGCCCAGGCTTTCTTGCTCGGGACGGGATCCACGCTGATGCCAAGCGGTACGACGTTCAAACTCTCAAATTCTCCGTACGCGCCCTCCAGAGATTTCATCTGATCCGCGCACACGGATGTCCAAGCCAAAGGATGAAAAGACAGAAGCACCTTCCTGCCTTTCAAACTCGAGAGCTGGATTGGCTTGCCATCCTGATCTTTCAGAGTGAAGTCTGGTGCTGTCGAACCAACCGTCAACATGGTTTCACCTCCATAGTGTGAGTGAGAACACGATCACATGTTCGGTGAAGATTTCTCAACATGGGCCACATGAATTGCATTCACAATTACAGTGTAACACATTTTGTGATTTGATGAAATTAGAAACACATTTATCCTGGTTTTAAGCTGAAAGGTTTTGACGCTGGTCCTCGTGCGACGGTAAAAAGAGCGTCGCAGGTGTTAGAATAGTTTCGTTAACGAACGAGCGCGTATGATCCGGAGGTGTACTTGATGGAAACAACGCACAAGAGTGTTGCGACTCTGCTCGGAGATCCAAAGAAGGCCATACTAAGAATGTCAGGTCCCATGATGCTTGCCATGCTCATGCAGACTCTTTACAACCTCGTTGATGCGATCTGGGTTGCGGGGCTTGGACCAAACGCGCTCGCGGCAGTCGGAGGCTTCTTTCCAATCTTCATGATCATCATCTCTCTGGCAGCCGGTCTGGGGATAGGTACGAACGCCGTGGTGGCCCAGAGGATCGGCGCCAGGGATAAGTCCGGAGCAGAGAGCGCGGCGAAGACAGCCGTGGTGCTCGTGATCTTGCTTGGAGCAGTCATGACATTGCTTTCCCTGATGTTCATAAAGCCTGCTCTGATTCTGATGGGTCAATCGGACGATGTGCTTCAGCTCTGTCTAAGGTATTCCTACATAATTCTGCCCTTCACAATTGTGTTCATGCTGACCAACGTGGCCAACGCGATCCTCCGAGCCGAGGGTGACGCCAAGCGTGCCATGGTTGTGATCGTCGTCGGATCCATCCTGAACATAGTGCTCGATCCAATACTCATCTACTCTTTCAGACTGCACGTTGCCGGTGCGGCGTACGCCACAGTGATCTCCGCTTCGGTGGGGCTTTTCATAAGCTTCTACTGGTTTCTCGTTCGGAAAAGCACGTATCTGAAGCTCAGTTTTGTCAAAGATCAATTCGATTTCTCCTTCTTGTGGAAGATTCTCTCAATCGGAATTCCTGCATCGCTCGCTCAACTGTCTATGTCCGTAGCGATCTTCATACTCAACAGGTTCGCGTCCATCGCCGCCGGAGCGAAAGGCCTCGCCGTTTTCACAAGTGCCTGGAGGATCATCAACTTCGGTACCATTCCAATGCTGGGTATAGCTGCTGCCGTGACATCCGTGGTTGGAGCGGCTTACGGGGCAAGAGATATCGACAAACTTGAAAAGGCGCACATGTATGCGATCAGGCTTGGCTTGATAATAGGAATCTGCGTCATGGCGATAGTGCAGATTTTTTCCAAACAGATAGCCTTCCTGTTCAGCTATTCAAAGGAAGGGGGTGTCATATTCGACGACATTGTCAGTGCACTGAGGGCGCTCAGTCTTTTCTTACCCGGCACACCTTTCGGTATGTTCACCTCGGCGATGTTTCAAGGTATTGGTCACGGTGTTAAGAGTCTGGTCGTTACGATCTTCAGAACCATCATAATGCAGGTGTTCTTCTGCTGGCTCTTCGTCAACGTCATGAAAATTGGACTGGATGGCGTCTGGTGGGGCATCGTGATTGGAAATCTCACGAACGCTGTGGTCGCCTTTAGCTGGGGCAAGAGCGTTATTCGGAATCTCAAGCAGAACAAATCGCTATAATAAACTGGGTGAAGGCGTTGACGAAGCAAAGTAGATACCCTCTCCTTCTTTACGTGTTGATCAATGTGAAGCTCTTTCTGTTCTACCTTTTTACGGTGGGCATCACGCGTACGCAGAGTTACATCATGAGCTTTCTGTGGTGTTCTATGCTGTGGGTGATCTTCAGCACCTTCATCGAAAAGAAGCAATTCGTGCTTTACTCGATTCTGTCAGGAATGTTCATTGTGGATTATCTATACTTTCAGAATTTCGGAACTCTGCCTTCCATCAAACAGTTGCTTTTGCTCCCGCAGCTTCCAAAGGTTGGCTCCAGCATAAAATACTTCCTGAACCCGGTTTCCTTATCCTTCGTTGGGGATATACCTTTCTTGATCTTGCTGGACAGAAAGTTTCTGAAGAGCCTTTCAGAGCGGGAAAAACCGTCACAGAAAATCGTGGTCCTGCTTGTGACACTCTGCTTAGCCTTCGCTTTCTTTCCGGCCTTTCTGCAAAATTTGAAGCCCATGCAGTTTTTCAACCGATACGGTCTGGTTGCTTACCACGCTTACGATCCTGTGTATCTGCTGGTTTTCGAAAAACGCGCTTCTTCCACGCCGCCTGGACCAACACAGTCCAGATCCGAGTCGGGCGAGAAAAGTTTTTCGGCTATCGCAAAGGACAGGAACGTGATCGTTGTCCAGTTCGAATCGCTACAGAATGTCTTCCTAAGAAGAACGTACGGCAATCAAGCCATAACACCAAATTTGAACACGCTGCTCGAAAAGGATTCCATCTACTTCAGCAACTACTTTCAACAAACCGGAACGGGGAACACCGCAGATGCGGAGTTCATAAGTCTGACATCACTGCATGTGCCGGGTGATCATCCTGCGTACGAAACCTACAGCGACACCGAGCTGGATGGGCTGGTTCGGGTGCTCAAAAGAGCTGGCTACTATACGGTTGCATTTCATGGAAACACTGAAAGTTTTTGGAACAGGGCAAGGGCGTACGCGTGTTTGGGATTCGACGATTTTGTTAGCCTGGAGGACCTGGATCAGGATGAGATCGTGGGCATGGGATTGAGCGATTTTTCCCTTTACAGACAGACTGTCGAAATTCTGAAACGGTTGCCTCAGCCGTTCTTCGCTTTCGTTGTAACTCTGTCGAGCCACACACCGTTCATACTGCCGCAAGAGCTGAAGACACTCACGCTGGAGCCAAGACATGTGGATACACTTTTCGGAAACTACCTTCAGGCGATCAACTACGCGGATCGCGCGTTCGGATATTTTCTACAGCTGTTGAAAGAGTCGGGACTGTACGAAAAATCAATCATCGTGGTGTATGGTGATCACGCTGGATTGTACCCGTTCCACAAGGAAACGAAGACGCTGGTGAGTGAGTGGTTGAACGAGGAATACGATTTTCTCAAGGCTTTGAACGTGCCCCTGATCGTCCACGTACCGGGGCTGGGCAAAAGTTACGAAGTGAAAAACGTCGGCGGACAGGTGGATTTCACTCCCACCATTCTCAACATGCTCGGGCTGAACTGTGACTTGGAGCTGTACGTCGGCAAAGACCTGTGCAACGACGGGAGCTTTGTCGCGTTCAGACACCACCTTCCAGATGGTTCCTTTTTCGACGGGGAAAGGCTCTTTGTGGTGTCCGAGGAAGGCACGATAAGAAGGAGCGTTGGCATCGACGTCAAAAGGAACGAACCGATGCCCTACTATGAGTTTCTAGACGGATACCAGCGGGCTATCAAACAGATTGAAGTTTCCAGGCACTTCCTGGAAAGACTGAAATCTAAGGGGTCCGGTAACCTTGAGACTCGATAAGTACCTTGCGAACTCTGCCGTCGGGACAAGGAGTCAGGTGAAAAGGCTCATAAGGGATGGATACGTTTCGGTGAACGGCAACATCGTGCGAGATCCATCGTTCAGAGTGAAGGAAAACGACGTTGTGGAGTGTCTGAATCAGCGCGTAGAGCCCCCAGGGCATACCTATCTGGCGCTGTACAAACCGGCCGGCTATGTTTGCGACAAAGTGGACGACGCCAACATTTTCGATTTGATTGATCATCCCAGATCCCGAGAGCTCCATGCTGCCGGGAGACTGGATAGAAACGTTGAAGGTCTGGTTATCCTGACCACAGACGGCTGGTTCACTCACCTGTTGATCGATCCGAAGTCGCGTTTAGAGCGAGAGTATTTAGTATGGGTCGAGGGAAAGATCGACGCTGAAATGAAGTACAGGGTGGAGCTCGGGTTTGAATTGAACCAAGAACGCTTCGCGCCTGCGGAGATCGAAGAGGTGGAAGAAGGTCTCGTCAAACTTGTCCTGACCGAGGGTAAATACCATGAGGTGAAAAGAATCATCAAAGCGATCGGTTTGAAGTACAAAAGGATCGTACGGACCAGGTTCGAAAACATCACCTTACAGGGTCTCGTCCCCGGTGGATACAGAGAACTGAGGGAAGAGGAAGTCAGAGCAATTGTAGAAATCGCAACGAAGAACAGGCTTAAATCACGGTCGAAAGGGCTATGAAAAGCTGGCCAAGAAAGTATGTGAAAAGCACGAGAAAGTTTCTCATCGGAAGCTTCCTCACGAACCTGTCCCACGCCAGATAAGAATCGGAGAACGCGAACAGAACTGCGCCCGCTGGAATCAATGTCCGCGCATAGTAGATTTCATGCCTGAGCACCGCAAAACTCAAAGCAAGCATCGTGGCTATCATGAGAGTGTACAAAAGAACTGCAATCTTCATTGGTCCAAGATACTTTCTGAGAGGAATGTACTGAAGCAGAACCACAGTGTAGACCAGGACGAAGATCCACCAGGGGCTCACTCCGAAAAGTTTAACGAAGGCGATCGAATAGAGCAGGTGTGTCGTGAAGAACGCGAGCATGCCTTGAAGAAAAAGTCGATCAAACTCTAAAAAAACGTCTCCGATCAAACTGAAAGCTAAACCTGCGAAGATCAGCCATTCGATACCCTGCGAGTTGAGCATTGCAACGGTTGCAATGAAAGCTGTCGTGAGGCCTTTGAAAACGACACATGATCTGGAGCGAGTCTTCAACAAGATCGTTATCACCATCGAGATCAAAGAGGCGAAAAACAACCCCACAGTGATCTTGAGCGTTAAGTTGTATCGCCAGCTGTAATTTCTTTCAGCATCAGCCCTTGTCCCTGAGACAGAATCTTCAACTTTATAGCTGAGATAGCCCACGCCACTCAACGGTTTGTTTGAAAACATGTGGTTCCACGTGCTCACATAGACGACAGGTTCGCCATCTAAGTGTTCGAAAAGATCCAGTGTGAGTTCAGCGGGGTTGTGCAGATCTTCAAGCTAAAAGAAGCTTTCACTCTCACAGAAATCGTCGGGAAAATAGATTCGATCTGGATATACAAAAAAGGTCTCTATGTCGTAGAACCTGCCCCATCTGTAGAACCTGTAAAGGTCGTACAGCAAATCCGTCAGGGCACGGGGATGATCCTCGTCCCAGAAGACGATCGTGTATTCGATCCTGTCACCGTGATCGTGGATGAAAACTTCTTTGATACCGTTCTTTCTGTCGAATTCGGGCAAGCGCAGTACCAGAGCCAGTCCGCAGATCGACAGCAAGCACAGCATAACGACCAATTTTCTCAAAACCATGAGTTCACCCCCCAGCTCAAAAGGTAAGAGAAGATCCCAGCAACCAAAGGTGTTGCGATCCAGGCCAGCACAATGTTCACAACTGTTCGGCGACTGGACAATTTCGCACCCTTTGCGTATCCCAGACCTATCACCGCTCCCACGATCGCCTGCGAGGAAGAAACAGGAATGCCAACGAGACTGTAGATCCAGACAGTGATCGCCTGCGCCAGAATAGCAATCATGCCAGAGAAGTGATCCAGCGCGACGATGTTCTTGCCGACAGTCATAATGACACCTTTGCTGAAAGTGATCATACCCAGACCAATGCACAAGCCCCCAATCAGAGCAGCTTGAGAAACATTCAGAAGGCTGCCGACTAAGGCACCGGTAACGTTTGCCACGTTGTTCGCGCCCAGAGCGTAACAACCGTAGAAACCGACGAGCCAGGAACCGATCGTTATGAACCTGTCCTGGAGCTGGACCGACCTGATACGACGAAACACGATGGCCAGAAGCTTGTACAGGAAAAAGCTTATTACAGCTGCACCGGTTGGTGTGAGCACCCACACAACAACGAACTTCAGCATGGGCATCCAGTTGACGTTCTCAAAAGCGAACCTGAATATGTTGGTTCCCACGATACCTCCAAACACGGCTTGAGAGGTTGACACAGGGAGCTTCAACAACGTCATGATCGTCACCGTGAGGGCAGCCGAAAAAATCGCAAGACCACTGTCGAGTGCCATTCCCGTAGTGATACTCGAGACGTTCATGAGGCATCTCGATCCACCCACGACTGCTCCAAGGACAACAAAGATGGAACCGAAAATCATGGCGGGCTTATAGGGAATCAACCCGGAAGCGACTGTAGGACCGAATACGTTTGCTGCATCGTTCGCCCCGAGCGACCAACCCAGGAAGATCGATGGGAGAAGGTACCACACGTGCCAACACTCCCGCACGATTTTTGCGATACTGTGATAGATTGTACAGAAAAACGCTGTTGATTGCAACATGTGAGCTTCTCCTATAATAGTTTTGAGGGGAACGAAAATGGTCTATGCGATCATTCTCGCTGGGGGAAATTCACAGAGATTCAAGAGACGCGTTCCGAAACAGTTCATCGACCTGGCAGGGAAACCTCTCTTGCTCTGGAGCCTTTTGACGTTCTCGAGAATCAAGGATTTCAAAGAACTGATCGTCGTGTTGCCCAAAGGGTGGTTTGAATTCGGAAAAGATACCGTGCTCTCACATCTTGAGGATGAGAGACTGCAGTTTGTTGCGGGTGGTTCCACCAGGACTGACTCATTGCTGAAAGCACTCGCTTTCGTGAGAGAAAAATACGGTGTGAAAGATGAAGACATAGCGGTGACACACGATGCGGCAAGACCATTCGTGAGGAGCGAACACATTGTGTCGAGTATCAAAACGTGTGAGAACTGCTCGGCCGTAACGCTCGCTTTACCGGTGATCGACACCATTGCGATTTGCGAAAAAGACAGAATAGTCAGCCTCACCGATCGCAGGCGTACCTTTGTTGTTCAGACACCTCAGACGTTCAAAATAAAAACCTTTCTTGAACTTTTTGAACGACTCACAGAAGAACAGAGATCAGCTTTGACCGATGCAACGGGGGTCTTTGTCATGAACAACGTGCCCGTATCGATCTTGGAAGGTGATCCACGGAACATCAAGGTCACGACACAGCTCGATCTGGTGATGGCAGAAGCGATTGCCAGATCGCTTTCAGAGTGAAGCGTGGACGAAGCCTCCGTCCACTTTCAGCGTCGTACCGGTTATGTAGGAAGCTCGTTCGCTTGCAAGGAAAACGACGGCGGCTGCAATTTCTTCAGGTTTTGCAAAACGTTTCACATCGTTCTCTTCGGCCATTTGCTTTAAGATTTCCTCCTCGCTCTTCTGCATTCTGACGGCCGCTTCTCTGATCAGGTGCTCCAGCCTTTGAGTCATGGTGTGGCCCGGCGCAACGCAGTTAAAGGTAATGTTGTGTCTCGCGTACTCTCTGGACAGAGATTTCATCAAGCCTGCAATCGCCATTCTGAGAGAGTTTGAAAGCAGCAGTCTCGGCAACGGTTCAAAAACCGAGACCGACGTTATGGCGATGACTCTGCCCCACTTTTTTTCGATCATGTCAGGTAAGAAGGCGTTGATCAGCCTCACGGCACTCATGATCAAAAGATCGAAGGCAAGGTACCAGTCTTCATCATGTAAATCAAAGAAGTCACCGACCTTCGGACCACCAGAATTGATGATCAGCACATCCACCTGACCTACGGCCTTCTTCACCTGTTGTATGTCCTCAGTTTTCGAAAGATCCGCATCGAAACCGAAAACCTTTGCAGAGTACTGGGCCTCGATTTGTTTGGCTATCTCTTTCGACTGATGACGTGCAACGATGAAGACTGTTGAGCCCTCCTTTGAAAATTCCTCCGCAATGGCTCTACCAATGCCCCGTGTTCCTCCGCACACCAGTACTCTTTTGCCCGACAGCTTGAGATCCATTCGATTCACCCCAAGATTATTCTCTCACATTCCAGACAGACTTCCCGAGAGTAAACCTCTCATGAAAAGTTTTCCAAGAAAGATGTAGACGATGAGCGTCGGAAGAGCTGTTATGAGGGCTCCAGCCATCTGAACGTTCCATTCGACGAAATAGCTGCCGGCCAAATTGTTGAGTGCCACAGTTATCGGCTGGACGGACGGGTTGGGTGTGACGACAAGGCCAAAAAGGAAGTCGTTCCAGATCGATGTGAACTGCCAGATCGCTGTCACTGCGAATGCCGGACCGGAGAGTGGAAGAATGACTTTGGCGAATATCTTCACAAAACCAGCCCCATCGATCTTCGCCGCTTCAACGATGTCTGTTGGAATAGTGGAGTAATAATTCCTGAAAATCAAAGTTGTGATGGGTATTCCATAAACGCAGTGGACGAGAATCAAACCAGGTATGCTGCCATAGAGTTTCGTCTTCTGCAGAACTTGCACGAGCGGTATCAGCACGCTTTGATATGGGATGAACATGCCGAAGAGTATGAGTGCAAACACGAGGTTGGCCCTTCTGAACCTCCATTTTGTGAGAACGTAACCGTTCATGGAACCGAGCACGGAAGAAATCAGCGTGGCCGGAACTGTCAGATAGATGCTGTTCATGAAGTTTCCCGAAAGGCCCCTCAAACCTATCGATCTGTCGCCGTACCACGCCTTTGAGAAACTCCTGAAGCTCAGTTCTTTCGGCGGAATCCACATCGTGCTCAAACTTATTTCCCTGAAGCTCTTCAAGCTCGTCATGAGAAGGACGTATATGGGCGTAAGGTAGAAAGCGACAAAAATGATCAACACCAGATACAGTAATACCCTGCTCGCCTTCATCTTCTGACCTCCGATCTGATGCTGTACACCAGATAGGGGATTATCAGGGCAGCAACGCACAGAAGAAGTATCATCGCTATTGCAGCTCCTTGGGAGAAATAGTTGCCTCTGAAGGTCGTGTCGTACATGAACAGTGCAGGAACATCGCACGAGAAACCGATTCCACTTCCCGTCATGGCAAACACCAGATCGAAGATTTTCAAAGAAATGTGCCCGAGTATGATGACAGCACTCAGCGTGACGGGCCTGAGGAGCGGCAGAACGATGTATCGGTACAGCTGAAAGACGTTTGCCCCGTCCAGCTGGGCTGCCTCGTAGAGTTCAGTGGGGATCGATCTTATACCTGAAAGATAAAGGGCCATCACGTAGCCCGACATCTGCCAGACGGCAGCGATCACCACAGCCTTGATACCTATGTTCGGATCGGTGTACCACCCACTCTTCAGGAAGCCAAGCCCAATCTTTTCCAGCAACCAGTTAAGCCCAACGCTCTCTCCACCCGTGCCGGGGTTCAGTATCCATCGCCATACGACACCGGTGACGACGAACGACACAGCCATCGGGAACAAGTAGACCGTTCTGAAAAAACCTTCGAAACGAACCTTCCTATCCAGCAGAATGGCGAGCAAGAGGCCTATGCCTATACTTGCAAGCAGAAAGAGAATGGTGAAAATGAGAGTGTTCTTCATAGAAATTGCGAACCGAAAGTGCTCGAAAAGTCTGCTGTAATTGCGAAGACCGACGAAGGTGAAATCCGGGAACACGTCTCGCCAGTTCACCATGGAGACCCAGCCTGTCCAGCCGATGAACCCGTAGATGAAGATTCCAACCAGGATCAAAGAAGGAAGAATAAAAAGAAGTGCGACGATTCTGTCTGCTTTCACCGTTCACCAGCCCTCCAGAAAAGAAGGGTGGGGAGCGAGTCCCCACCCCCACAAATCATCACTGAGGAACACCCTGGGCTTTGGCTATATTGACGAGAGCTTTCTGGGTTGTCTTCACATCCGGGCGAGCAACGAAAAGCGAGATGACATCTTTGAAATCGGTGACCCAGCTTTCGGATGCAGCCGCTCCGTGCATGACGCTCGGCACGATCTCGTGCTTGAGCCAGTCTTCCATCGCGGACCTCTGATACTCCGGAAACAGGTTCTTGTCGATGTCCGTCCTGGCAGGGATGGAGCCCTTCTTGATGTTGAACGCGAGCTGGCCTTCTTTGGAGCCCAGGACTTTCAGGAAGTTGATCACGTTCTCCCTGTTCTTTGCACCTTTCGGTAGACCGAAACTGTCAGACAGCGCGTCGAATATTCCCTCGTTGCCAGGTGCGAGGACCCAACCAAAGTCGTAGAAGTTCTTCGCGTAGAAGTAACCGACCGCCCAGTCACCCATGATGTTCATCGCTGCTTTGCCTTCAACGATCAGGGCACAGGCCTCGTCCCAGGTTCGAGCAGCGTGGTCAGAGTTCACGTACTGGAGCATCCTGGCAAAGGTTTCAAGCGCGTCCGTAACCCTTGGATCCGACCACTTGGTCTTCCCGGTCCAGAGTCCCTTGTAGCCCTCCGCTCCAAGTTTTCCAATCAGAACTGTTTCGAAAACGTGCGCTGCTTCCCATCCATCTTTGGTACCAAGTGCGAGAGGGATGATGCCGTGAGATTTGAGAACCTCGGCGACCTGGAAGAACTCCTCGAACGTCTTTGGTGGTTTCAGGCCGTACTTTTCAAAAATCTTCTTGTTGTACCAGAGCACGTTGGCTCTGTGAATGTTGACCGGCACAGACCAGTATTCTCCGTTGTAAGACACGATGTCTAAGATACCTTTGGGCATCACCTTGTCCCATCCTTCTTCCCTGTACAGGAAGGTGATCGGTTCCATGAATCCCGTCTTGACCCACGTATCAATGAGCTCGTGTCCCGCGTGAACCTGGAACGTGTCGGGTGGATCTCCTCCAAGCATTCTGGTTTTTAGCACCGCTTTTGCCTGCGCGCCTGCGCCACCGGCCACCGCTGCATTGATGATTTCCACACCGGGATAAAGCCTGCTGTAAATGTTAAAGAGTTCCTGGAGTCCTTCCGCCTCTCCACCTGCGGTCCACCAGCTGAAGATCTCGATCTTGGCTGCGAACACTGCTACGACAAGGCACATTACCACGAGAAGAACCAACTTACGCCACATAACCACACCTCCCCTTGAGAGTTGTGCATTTCACCCCACCACATATTCGGTGAGCTTGTTTATCGCCATCACATTGCAGGCGAATGGTACCTTCAATGAAGCTATATTCATCAAGCCACGCCGCTGCTCGATCGATGTTTTTCACCTGATCGTTCCTTGCGCGAGAAATGTGAGTAAATCTTTCTGAAAAAGATAATCCTTTATATAGTGAAGCAGATTTAACCAAATCAAGCAACCCTTTTCATACCCAATTCTGGAACGGCAGGGGTGAATTTTGCTCTTCTGACTTCGTTGTCTGAGCTTTTTCGCTCTGTTACTTCTGTTTTCTCACGTTTACTAAATTTTGTGAGATGTTTTCGATAATCAGTCGAAAGAGAGAATTAGTAGCATGATAGAATGAACTTGAGAATCTTTCGTTGGAGGTTTTCTGCATGGACAAAATCGCCTTCGTGGTGGATAGCACTGCGGATTTTCCGATGGATTGGAAGCCCCCGCTGGACCTGTACAGGCTGCCGTTGCGTGTAATCGTCGATGGAAGAGAATACCGTGACGGCGTAGACATTGATCCAGACACGCTGTGCTCACTCATGAGAGAACATCACAACGTTTCAACCTCCCTGCCGAGTACGGAGGACATAATCAAGTTGTTTGAAGAGATCAAAGACAAATACAGACAGATCTTCGTTCTCACCCTTTCACAGAAACTCAGCGGAACGTTCAACGCCGTGAGGATGGTTATTCAGAATTTCAATCTGAGAAACTTCATCCTTCTCGACTCAAAAGCGGTCAGCGGTAAGATCTTCTACATTGTAGCAAGACTCATGAAAGACGTTTTGAATGGCAAGAGAATCTCTCAGCAAAGCGTTATTGAGTATGGGCGAGACTGTGAGATGTTTTTCTTGCTCGAATCTCTCGAACATTTGAAAAAAGGTGGAAGGATCGGCAAACTCTCACTTCTTCTTGGAAAATTGCTGAACCTCAAGCCTGTTTTGAAGATCAACAGAGAAGGAGAAGTGTCCAAGGCAGCTGTTGGGATGAGTCAACAGGACGCTGTCGCAAAGCTTGTCAGGATGGTGTCGGCCTTCATTCAGAAAGTTCCCAACTATCTTTTGTACGGCGGATACGGTTCGATTCAGATGAAAGAAAGGCTCGAGGAGATTCTATCGAAACTCAGCAGGTGTGACGGCGTAGCAAGGGTTGGTGCAACGGTGCTGGCACACACGGGCCCGGAAGTCCTTGGTGTGCTCGTGGGCAAAGCGTTTTGAGGCTGAAGAGCGTGATCAGGCTTCTGAGAAACGCGTAGATTTCCACGTATCAAGACAGTTGAGATCGTGGCGTTTGTTTCTAAGATGACCGAAAAAACGGCCGCCACAGGCACCGTTCTCCAAAGCTGAGGAACACAAAAATAAGTCCTTGTCCGAGCGCCGGCATGTGTTTCTGCGGGGCAAGATTCTATCATCTTTAGCTGTCGGGAGGCTAAATATTCATTCAAGAGAATCTTCTCAGGATGTACTCTTCAAATATGGGATCTATGATTTCGTAGTTTCCGCGGGAAAGTTTTTCCACAAATCCAAGCTCAATGAGTTTTTTCACAGTCTTGTTCGCGACGCTCGGATTTGGAATCTCAAACTCTCGGAGTGCCTCAATGCTGAAGATATCTTTGTTGGAAGCAATCATGATCAAGACCTTGCGTACGTATTTCTGCCCAAGCACATCGAGTGCCATATCGTAGGTGTGCCTTTCACGAGATATGAGTTGGTTCAGCGCCTCGCGCAAATCCTCTTCCGTCGCTTCCTTCGAGCACGTGTTCCAAAGTTCATAACCCATAACCTGAACGTAGTATGGATGACCTTTGGTGATTTCGTAGAGTCTTTCGGCAATGCTGGATGAAATGTGCTTGCCGGAACCTTCGAACTTCCTCACCAGGTAATTGATCACCTCTTCTTTTGGCAGGAAGGAGCTCAGATCAAGTTTGATTCCAGAATGATACATGAGACCTTTTGACTGGAAAAAGAGCTCCTCTATCATATGCTGCATCGAACCAGAGAACACAAAGATCACATTTGGTGTGGTCTGAAAAAATCCCCTGATCGAGCCTGGGAGTTTTTCAGAGACCATCCTGTAGGCTTGAAATTCATCGATACAGACGATCAAAGGCGCCAGGAAGTCCGCGAGTTTTTCGAGTAATCTATAACTCTCTGACAAGATCGATTCTTCATCAATGTCTTTTCCGAGAGTGAAGTTCACGCCGTCTGTACCGATCGAGAAGCTCACATACCTTGAGAGATTCTTCAGATACTCTTTAATGAACTTAACAGGGTCGTTCAACTTGAGCAACTCGAAAGATCTCGAAATCATTTTTGCGCAAAGATCTCTCAGCGAAATCACGCTCAGAAGATCGAGATAGATGCACTGAAAACCACTTTCAGCAAGGAATTTTTGAAGCAGCCATGTCTTGCCGAATCTCCGCGGTGCAACCACAACAACATTGTTTCCACTTTGAACAGCGTTCAAGAGCTGTGAGTACTCTCTTTCTCTGTCTATGAAGCAATCTGGATCGTAGTGCCTTCCGAATCTGAAAGGGTTCACACCAGCACCTCCCGGAAACATTATACCTCATAGGTGCAATAATTTTTGAACCATTTGGTTAGTAACTTCTTGGTGCAAAAATTGTTAGATGAGAACTTCTTTCACCGCGAGAGACCAAACACATAACTTGATGATCATCCTGCGCTTAAGGAAATCTGGATAGCAAACAGATCTTTGTCCGAGCACTGGTATATGCTTCTGGGTGAGGTGTCAGTATCTCTGCAGTTTTAGTTGTGGAAGGCTCAGTTGCTCGTCAGGCTTCAATATTTGACGAGATTCACACAGCGCATCTCTTAGCTTGACATTTGTTGACATGTGTGTTAGAATAAATGCAGTTAGTCTATCCTGAAAGGGGGTATGCCCGATGAAAAGGTTACTAGTTGGTGCAATCGTGCTTCTGGTCATCGTAGCACAAGCTACCACGTTCTTGACCATTGCCACCGGCGGCACAGCGGGAACTTACTATCCTCTCGGCGCAGGCATGGCAGACATCTGGAACAAAAACATCAAAGGTATGAACGCGATGGTGCAGTCCACTGGAGCATCCGTCGCAAACATCAACCTGCTCAAGAACAAGGAAGTAGACCTCATTTTCGTCCAAAACGACGTAGCCTTTTACGCTTACAAGGGAGTAGAGCTTTTCAAAGAACCGTTCCCACAGTTGAGGGGTCTGGCAACTCTCTATCCTGAAACGGTACAGATCGTTGCGCTCGCTGACAGAGGGATAAACAGCGTCTACGATTTGAAGGGCAAGAGGGTTGCCGTGGGTGCCGCGGGCAGTGGTACTGAGGTCAACGCAAGGCAGATTTTGGCCGCAGCTGGAATCACATACGACGACATCAAGGTTCAGTACCTGAGCTTCGCAGAAGCGGCGAACAACCTGAAAGATGGAAATATCGATGCTGCGTTTGTCACCGCGGGACATCCGACGGCAGCCATCGTGGATCTTGCGGCGGTCAGAAAGATCGTGCTTGTTCCTTTGACAGATGAGATCATCGCGTCTTTGCAAAAGGATTATCCGTTCTACGTCAAGATCGTCGTCCCAGCTTCTACTTACAAGGGAGTCGATGTAGATGTCGTCACAGTTGCTGTCAAGGCCATGCTCGCAGTGAGGGCAGAAATGCCGGAAGATCTCGCTTATCAGTTGCTCAAGACCATGTACGCAAACCAGAAGAGATTGATCGAAGCCCACGCAAAAGGTGAACTCATAATACCGGAAACCGGTAAGGAAGGTATGTCCATACCGCTGCATCCAGGAGCGGAAAGGTTCTTCAAGGAGATGGGGCTCTAAACGGTGAGAGCGTTCTTGCTCTGTGCCTTGCTGAGTCTTCTATCGTTTCGACACGTTCTGGTCGTTGAGAAGCAAGGTCAGGTGATCTTTCAGAAGGTTCTGAGTGATGATTGGTTTGCCGTTGTATTCGTTCATTCGGTGGAAAGGACTTTGGTCGAAGAACGTTTCAAGGTTGAACCCGATGGTTCCTTGCTTTTGTTCGAGACCCGGTACAGTTCGTACGGGGCAGGTTTACCTTCTGACGCGGAGGAAGGATTCGCTGTCGAGAACGGAAAATTCGTTTTGAAACTTCACAGAAGATTCGAGCGGATCGTCCTCCGCGTTTCTCATGTTGAAGGCCACGGTCTACTGTTCAACGATGGTGTGGTCTGGTTCAAAGACCTGGCGGACGACAACGATGCACTGACGATTTATGTCAGGGTTCGGCCTTCTCTTGTATTGAAAATGCACTGAGGAGGAATCATCGTGAGCAACGAGAAGAACACAACCGATCAAGCGAAGAAGATACTAGAGAAGTACGACAGAGAGGCACGTTACAGAAGTTTTAGAGGTTTCATGGCCAAGGTTGTGGCAGCCATAGCAATAACCTTTTCGGTGTTCCAGATCTACACGGCCGCCTTTGGTGTGTTGGACGCAATGATACAGCGCTCGATTCACCTGGCGTTCGGTTTCTGCTTGATCTTCCTGCTCTATCCGACGAGCAAGAAGTGGCCGAGGGATAGGTTGCACTGGTTCGATCTACTGTTAGCGATAGTTGCACCTTTGACAACCATATACATCGTTGCGAACTACAAGGAACTGGTTCTGAGGGCTGGCACGGTTACCAGGCTGGACTTCGTGGTTGGACTTCTGGGAATCGTGCTCGTTCTTGAGGCGACACGCAGAATCGTAGGTTTACCGATAGTGATTGTCGCGCTGTGTTTCATCCTGTACGCACTTTATGGAAGATACATTCCCGGCATAATGGCTCACAGGGGTATTTCACTCCAGAGGCTTGTCGGACATCTGTTTTACACAACGGAAGGCATCTTTGGAATCCCACTGGGCGTTTCTTCCACCTTTGTCTTTCTGTTCATCTTGCTCGGCGCGTTCCTCGAGAGAACAGGACTCGGACAGCTCTTCATAGACATTGCGAACGCGCTTTCAGGATGGGCAGCAGGCGGTCCGGCGAAAGTCGCGGTCTTTTCAAGTGGCATGATGGGCATGATAAGCGGCAGCAGTGTTGCAAACGTCGTTGGAACCGGTACCTTCACCATACCCATGATGAAAAAACTCGGTTACAAACCGGAGTTCGCCGGTGCAGTGGAAGCAACCGCATCGACAGGTGGACAGCTGATGCCACCCATCATGGGTGCCGCAGCCTTTTTGATGGCAGAATTCACAGGTATCGCCTATTCGAAGATAATAATCTCTGCCGCCATACCGGCAGCTCTCTATTACTTCGGTGTCTGGATGGGAGTACACTGGGAGGCAAAGAAACTGGGCCTCAGAGGCCTTTCGAAAGAAGAGCTTCCGAAGATGAAGAAGGTTCTGCTTGAGAGGGGCCATCTTCTGTTCCCGCTGGTTGCGATCATCTACCTGCTAGTGACGGGTTTCACCCCCATGAAGGCAGCGCTGTATGCGATCGTTTTTTCGGTGGCGTCGTCACTCATCAGAAAGGGCACGAGGATAAAGCTGTCAGATGTTCCCGCGGCACTCGAAGCGGGAGCGAGAGGTGCGCTGAGTGTCGTTGCGGCAACCGCTTGCGCTGGGATAATCATCGGTGTCGTGACACTCACGGGTATAGGCTTGAAACTTGGTACTGCGTTGGTCGATCTGGCGGGTGGAAATCTCCTGATAACACTCTTCTTCACCATGCTCACCTCGCTCGTGCTTGGAATGGGAGTGCCCACAACGGCGAATTACGTCATCACCTCAACGATCGCCGCACCTGCGCTGCTCAGACTAGGGGTGCCGGTTCTTGCAGCACACATGTTCGCCTTTTATTTTGGCATCATCGCGGATGTCACTCCTCCCGTCGCACTTGCTGCCATGGCTGGTGCGGGTGTAGCGAGGGCAAATCCAATGAGAACGGGGCTGACAGCTTCGAGACTTGCGATCGCGGCGTTCCTCGTACCTTACGCGTTCGTTCTCTCGCCACAGCTGCTGCTCGTGAACGTTTCCAGCCCGATACAAGTGATCTGGCCGTTGTTCACATGCGCCTTGGGGTTGTTCTCACTCTCGGGAGCCTTGTCAGCTTACCTTTTTGGCAATCTCAATGGATGGGAGAGAATGCTGTACGGTATTGGAGGTGTTCTGCTCGTTGAGCCGAGTGGCTTCACCGATCTGATCGGTCTAGCTCTGGTCGCGGTTGCATTCTTGTTGCAGAGGGCAAGGATGCGGCTGGCGAGGAATGCTTGACCGACAGTGACCTTTTCCCACTATTGAAGTAGTGGGCTTTCCACTTCAACATTAACATCCCTATCGCAGTTCCAGCCACATCCGCACTTAATAACTCTATCTGCAGGGAATCGGCTTTGCTCACGACTTACTTTCCCTTCTGTTGTACATTACCATCATTAGAAAAACTGCAATATATCTAACGAAAAAGCAGCCTTTCATCCCACCCTTGAAA
>LDZQ01001441.1_pt1 | contig 50234 bp, 52 predicted proteins | sample 615361 | NCBI WGS metagenome assembly LDZQ01 (sample SAMN03408297, study PRJNA278302) | terrestrial metagenome | isolation source: oil reservoir sample I2 | place: USA: Alaska, North Slope, Ivishak formation | collected 2013 | reverse complement strand
TTGAACATCCTTCCCTACAACTCCCAAATACTGGGGATAAGATTCAGTATATTACCCCAGGTCACTTAACTCCAGATTTTTTAGAATTAGCCAATATCTTTATTTATTTGCCAGAGATAAAGTACTTTCCTTCCTTTTTTGGCCCAATTTTAGCCAGAATAAAAACCCTTCACTTTCCCTCTCTTCCCAGGAGCCAAGATAGTATCTGGCTATTGGCCTCTAAAAAGGGGCTGCTTACCCTGGAGTTAACCTGGGCCTTTCAAGAAGTGGGTTTAAAGGTAAGACTTATAGAAGAGGAAGATGAACCAAACCTCCTCGCTTTATTAACCCAAGAACGACCCAAACTGGCCCTTTCGCTAAACGCCTGGGGGCTTGATAGTTGGGGGAAAATACAATTTTTACTGCAGGAGCGAAAAATCCCTCTTTTATGCTGGCTACTGGATAACCCCTTTAATGTGCTTAGCAAATTTAGAGGACATTTTTTTAAAAACCTTTATTTCTTACTCACAGACCCCTTTTTTCTGCCCTGGCTCCAAAAAAAAGGCCTTGAAAACCTCTTTTTTTTACCTCTAGCCTCTTGTCCTCAGATATTTGCCCATAGCACTCCTTTAAAGGAATACCAATCTCAACTCCTTTTTATCTCCAGAAGTACTTTTCCCGGCTATCACCAATACTTTGCAGGCCTGAGCCTGGACCAGGAAATAATTAAAGCTGGGAAAGAGGAGTTAGCTAGAAAAAAGCGTCCGGATTTAAGCTGGTTAAGTCAAAAAAGGGAAATTACCTTAAGTCAGGCCAGGTATCTAAATTATCAAATTCATCACCTAAACCTTCTCTATCGCCAATCCATGCTCCAGCATATTGGGCAAAAACAAGAGTTAAAAATAGTGGGCGATTCCAACTGGAAAAGATATGTAGATATTCCCCTTTTACCACCAGTAGATTACTATACCCAGTTAAAAAATGTCTACAAAAGCGCTTCTTTTGTCCTAAACTTGACTAACTTTTTGCTTCCCTTTTCTTTAAATCAAAGACACTTTGATGTCTGGTTAAGCGATTCCTTTTTACTTACAGATTACACTCCTGGTTTAAAAATTTTTCCTCAGGAAATCATTGACCACTTTTCCTTTAACACTCCTTCGGAACTGGATAAAAAAATAAATATACTGGAAAAGGACTCCAGACTTAAAAATGATATAAAAAACTTTTGCAAACAGGAGATATTACAAAAACATACCTATAAACACAGAGTTGCCCATATTTTAAATTTAGTAGAGCTATTTTCTTAAATAGGATATTCCTGCCACCTTTCCCAGAATAAAAAAGATAAACAACAAAAAGGGCAAACCCAGGTGTATCCAATCCACATACATAACTGTTTTATAGTCAAAAACAACTTGCGGGAAGTTTTTAAGCACTCTAAGCATGCCAGTAAACACAATACCACCCCAGAGAAAAACTTTTAACCAACCTAAAAAAGTTAAATTTTTTAATTGAAAAGAACTAAAAAAAGTTACCACTTTGTAAAAAAGATAAAAAAGTAAAATAAAGGCTAGCAAGTAGTGTAAACGATGATTTAAGTAATAATCAGCAGTCCAGGCAAAACCAGGGATATCTGCCAGATAGTAGCGTTTAAAAATGGGCATTTGAGCAAAACCAGTAAATAAAAGGGCAAAACTAAGTAGTCCTAAAAACCATTTTTCCTTTTTACTCATTTTTTTCTTCCCCCTTTTTAAGTTTGCTAACTACCTTTAAGGCCCCTGCAGCCAGTCCTGCTAGAGGTGCAGTAAGCACTGCCCAACCCAGATTTTCTTCCAGGGCCATGGAATTGGGGACAGGTTTTAAATGAGGCCTGCCTGGACCAGTGTCTATGGCTTTATTTAAAACCTCAAAGGGAACAGGAGAAACATAAATAGTATTGGTGCCTCCGTTTTCCTTTTCCCCATAAATATAGCCTGACATTTCTTTTGCCAGTTGATGCGCCTTGGCAATGATTTCCTTGCGAGGCCCAATGGTCTGCACCCCTTCCGGACAGGCTTCTATACAGGCAGGCAATAAACCCTTTTCCAGGCGATCATAACAGCGATCACACTTATACATAACCCCATTACCAGCATAAGAGGGCAGGAGTTTTAAATATAAGCCCACACCTGTTTGTCTTTCTGGAATATGCCAGGGACAAACACTTTTACACTTAGAGCCACCCAGACAAATTTCTGAATTGATGCGCACAATGCCATTTTTTTGCTTTAAACAGGCCCCCCAGGGACAAAGATTGGCACAAGGAGGATTTTGACAGTGCAAGCACCGCCTGGGAATATTGATTTCATACTCCTTACCCTGCCAGGTCACATAGGCAGTCTGGATAAAAAGCCAATTATAAGGAGTTAGCCTATCATCCACATCCTGCTTGTCTGACCAGTCAGCTACCTTCACTCTGGAAGGATACATCCTGGGAAAAGGTTTTTGGGGTTTGGGAAATTTGTGGGCATTGGTCTCTTTGCAGGCCTCCACGCAGGCTCCACAACCAATACACTTGCTAAGGTCCAATAAAGTAGCCAGTTCCTCCTCATCCCTGACAGCCTTTGCTCCTTTGGGAAGCAGAGACAAGGCACTACCAGCCACCATACCCTGCAAAAACTTTCTCCTGGAAAGCATAATCCCCTCCTTCTTAATTTAGTTTATAATATAAACCAAAATAAACAGAGGTCAACACTTCAAGCAACAAAAATCTTGTTCTACTTGCAAATCAAGGTTAATGAGGTTGCAAAAAAAGTGGGGGAAGGAAATGATTGTCTTTTTAGCCAAGGATAAACCCAACAGTTTAGAATTAAGGCTTGCCAACCGAGAAAACCATCTAAAGCACATTGAAAAGGTCAAAAATACCGGTATTATCCACTTTGCAGGTCCCCTGCTAGATGAAGAAGGTAAGATGTGCGGAAGCCTTATTATCTTTGCTTCTGAGGACCTCCAAAAAATCAAAGACCTGGTAGCCCAGGACCCCTATGTACAGGCAGGGCTTTTTGCAAGCACAGAGTTTTTAAGGGTAAAAAAAATTATTTAAAAAAGTAAGCTACCTATTTAACTATCTTTTACTATTTGTAAAAAATTTTTTGACTACCTTAAACTAAAAAGCCTTTCCTGGATTTAGAATATTAAAGGGGTCAAAGACCTTTTTTACTTCCTGCATTATTCTCAGCGTTTCTGCGTCTATTTGCTTGCTAATAAACTTACGCTTACTTATTCCCAAACCGTGCTCACCCGAAAGGGTTCCTCCTAGTTCCAGAGTTTTTTCCAGGAGCAGATAGTAAACTTCTCGGGCTTTGCCTTCTTCTTTTCCAGGTTCATACATGATGTTGGTGTGAATATTGCCATCTCCCACATGGCCAAAGGCCAAAATGGGCAAAGAATATTTTTGCTCTTGCTCCCTTAGTAAACTTAAAAATTCTCCTATCTTCCCTCTGGGCACAGTAAAATCTTCGCTGAGTTTTTTAGGCCTCAACCTAAAGGCAGCAGGGCTTATATTTTTTCTAATCTTCCACAATTCTGCTTCCTCTTGCCCCCTGGCTAGAGCAAAATAATCTGCCTGAAAAATGTCTTTTATCAACCTGGCTTCCTTGCCAAGAGCTTCCTCTTCCCCTAGCAACTTACCCAAAAGTACGCCTTCTACCTCTTTTTGCCAGGGAAGAGTATAGACCTTGCTTACAGCCTCTAAAGAGCTTTTATCAATGATTTCCAGGGCTGCAGGCAAGATACCTTCTTGAAAAAGCAGGGAAAAACTACGGGTTAATTGACTTAAAGAGGAAAAACCAGCTAAAAAAGAAAGTGAGGCCCTGGGCAAGGGCAAGACCTTTAAAAAAATTTTATTCACCACACCCAAGGTACCCTCTGAGCCCACAAAAAGCTTGCTTAAGTTTAGCCCCACCACATTTTTATGGCAAAAACTGGGCAAAGAAAGCACCTTGCCACCAGGTAAAACAGCCTCCAGGCCCAAGACATAATCTCCAGTAACTCCATATTTTAAGGCCTGCATTCCACCTGCATTGGTAGCCACATTCCCACCTATGGTGGAAAAGTCAGCAGAAGCTGGATCTGGGGGATAAAAAAGCTTTCTTTGGCTTAACTTCCTTTGCAACTCCCCTGTAATCACTCCAGGTTCCACTACCACCACAAAGTCTTTTTCTCTAATCTCTATAATCCTGTTTAGCCCCAAAAGGGACAAAACAATCCCCCCACCTACAGGCACGCAAGCGCCGGCCCGACCTGTCCCTCTTCCTCTGGGGATAATGGGAATCCGTTCTTCCTGGGCAAAGCTCAATAAGGCCACAATCTCTTCTTTAGATCTGGGCAAAGCTACAGCCCAGGGCTCTGCCTTAAGCCCACTACTGTCTTCTCCATAGGGCAAAATTTGAGGAGCAGTAAAAAGAATTTCTCCTTTTGAAAAAAGGGATTTTAAGTGTTTTTTTTGCCTCTTACTGAGCATTATTTATACTTGGCCATTTCTCGAGCCATCTCTCTGGCAATGGTTTTTTTCTTCAACTCTTCTCTAAGGTCATAAAGCTTTTTACCCCTGGCCAAACCTATTTCTACCTTGGCCTTGCCCTGTTTAAAGTAAATTTTAAGGGGTATTACAGTATATCCCTTTTGCTCCACTTTTCCCATAAGGGATTTAATTTCTCTTTTATTGAGTAAGAGCTTTCTCTCTCGTTCTGGATCGTGCTGGGCATAGCCTGCATTTTCATAAGGTGCTATATGTACGCCTACTAAAAAGGCCTCTTCCTTGTGAAAACGCACATAACCATCTTTAAAACTGACTCTGCCCTGACGCAAAGACTTCACTTCTGAACCAGTCAAGACCAGGCCAGCTTCAAAAGTGTCCAAAATTTCATATTCCCTGCGTGCCTTTTTATTTACTCCAACTACTTTTACGCCTGTTTTTCTGCTCATTTTTCCTCATCCACTAAAGAAGTAAAAAAAGTAAGTTCCTCTGGAAAGCGACTAAAAATCATTTCCCTTACAATATGATTGCTTTTAGAAACATCGTCTGAGGCTAAAATTTCTCTTAAAAGTTTTTTACATTCCTGCATGCTCGCCTGCCTGATAATCCTTTTAATACCGGGAATAGCCTGGGGTGTGAGGCTAATACTGTCCACTTCCATTCCCATTAAAATGGGAACACAAAAGGGATCTGCTGCCATTTCTCCACACAAACTCACTTCTATTCCAGCCCTATGTCCAGCATCCACCACATGCTTAATGCAACGCAAAACGGCTGGATGTAAGGGTTGATAGAGATAGGATACATGTTTGTTGGTTCTATCAATACCCAGAGAATATTGAATAAGGTCATTGGTACCAATACTAAAAAAATCCACTTCTTTGGCCAATAAATCAGCAATTAATACTGCCCCTGGCACTTCTATCATAATGCCCACTGGAATATTGGGATTAAAATCTAAACCTTCCTTTTTTAACTCTTCTTGAATCTGCAGGTAAAATTTTTTTACCTCCCTTAACTCGTGCAAACCCGAAATCATGGGGAACATGATGGAAATGTTGCCCACAATTCCTGCCCGCAAAATAGCCCTTAACTGAGTGCGAAAAATATTTTTATATTTTTGACAAAAACGAATTCCCCTAAGTCCCAGAGCAGGATTGGCTTCTTCAATCTGGCCAAAAAGATGATCTACTTTATCTGACCCTATATCTAAAGTGCGAATGACCACCTGGCAGGGATACATAATAGAGGCCAAATCCCGATATTCTTCAAAAAGCTGGTCCTCATCTGGAAGTTGATTGCGATTTAAAAAGCTGTATTCTGTACGATAAAGACCTATTCCTTCACCCCCCTTATCAATCACAGAAGTCACTTCTTCAAACAACTCTATGTTAGCAAAAACCTTTACCTGATAACCATCTATGGTCTCTGCAGGCAGGTGACAGTAACGCATAATCAGGGATTGATAGGCCTCAAACTGATAGCGCAAGTCTGTATAGCGCGTCAGCTCTTCCTCTGAAGGCTCGATTAAAATTTTGCCTTCAAAGCCATCTAAAATAATCAAATCGCCATCTTGGATACTTTCTTCCAATCCTTCCACACCCACTACGGCTGGAATCTGTAAGGACCTGGCCATAATGCCTGCATGGGAAGTTTTACCCCCCATGGTAGTGGCAAAGGCCATAATCTTGTCCACTTCTAAAAGAACTGTATCTGTAGGCGCCAAATCGTGCGCCAGCAAAATAACCCTCTGGGAAATCTTGGGGAGAGTCTTTTGCGTACCTAAAAGCACAGAAACCACTTTATCTGCAACCAGGTTAATATCCTGCAAACGCTGGCGAATATATTCGTTGTCCAGGGCATTAAAAATCTTCTCCAGTTCAAAAACAGCCTTTTCTATGGCCCATTCAGCATTTATCTGTTGCTCTTGAATAAACCTTTTGGCCTGACCAAATAACTTTTCATCTTTTAAAATCATCAAATGCGAATTTAAAATAGCTTCATGCTCTTTTAAATCAGCCGGAATCTTTTTCCTCACCTCTTCCATTTCCTGAGCTACACTGGAAATTGCTAGTTCCAAACGCTTAAGCTCGTCTTTTAATTCAGAAGAGGAAAGAACCAGCCTGGGACGCACAAGCCCCCGCCTGCGGTTCAGAAAAAAAGCCTTACCTATAGCAATTCCACTGGAAACAGGAATACCTCCAATAACCTTCCTAGCCATTATTTTTCCTCTCCAAATCTATCTCTAAATAAATTTTCTAAATGGTCCAAAGCTTCCCTGGCATCTTCACCCCTGGCCTTTAAAAGTAAAACCTCTCCTTTTGACACGGCCAAAGTCAAAATATCTAAAATACTTTTAGCGTTTATTTCTGTTCCTTTATAATTAATTGTAATCTCAGACTTAAATTTTAAAGCTTCTTGAGAAAGCTTTGCTGCAGGTCTTGCATGTAAACCTAAAGAATTTAAAATCACTACTTCTCTAGTTTCCTCCATTCCTGAACATCTCCTCAATTTATTTGAAATAATAAAAAGCTAATAAACACATATAAATCATAAATATAACAATCTCTCTAAACCAAAGGTATTTTTTAAAAATAAGAACAGAAATAAATAACAAAAATATTACAAAGTAAGTTGTCCAAAAATTTAAGTTAAAAGGCCAAATAAAAACAAGTAAAACGAGTATAAGACCACTATTTATTATTTTTAAGTACTGTCCTAAATTTATTAAATCCCATTTCTTTAATATAGAAAGAGCACTAAAACCATACTTTAAGCCTAAAAAAAATGTATAAAATTTAAAAATTTGTAAACCTATAAATAAAATTAATCCCAAAAAAAAAGCTGCTTTATACCAGTGTAGCACCAAAAAAAGAACAGTTAAAAGAGACCAAAAAGGCAACAAGCTTCCACCAAAAAAAGAATCTCCTAAAGCAGATAAAGTATAAACCACTGTAGGTCTTACTTTATTATAAAAAGATTTTTCAATAATATTTTGAGCTAATTTTTGTTCTAAAAATAAAAAAATCCCTACTAAAAGAGGTGTCCAAAAGGGATGGCAATTATGTAATTTGACATATCTTTTTCTAGCTTTTTGCAAATCCTCTTTTTTAGGATAAATTTCTTTTAAACCAGGATCTAAAGCATAGATTAAACCTATGTTCTGTAAGCCACGGGTGTTAAAACTGGCTCCAATAAAAAAGCTTCTCCAAAAGCATTTTAAAAAGGTAAAAGCAGAGTTATTCATTTTTTATTAAAAAAGTATATACTTCTTTAGGGCTTAATCCTGTTTCTTTAGCTATTTTTTGAGCTAGTTGTTTTGGTTTTAAATCTTTTTCTCTATATTTTTCTAAGACTTCCTTCCAATTAAGGTTTTTTTTATCTACCTTATCTTCAAGAGGAGGTCCTATTAAAATTGTAAACTCTCCTTTTAAGGTTATTTTATCTAAGTCTATCTCTCCCAGGATTCCATAGATAAATTCCTCATGTATCTTACTAATCTCTCTAGCCAGACAGACCTCTCTTTTTCCTAAAACTTTTAGGGCCAAATTCAAGGTTTTGGCTACCCTATTTTTTCGTTCAAAAAAAACCAGGGTACTTTTTAGCTGTTTAAACTCTCTAAAAACAGCCTCTATTTCTCCAGTTTTTCTGGGTAAAAACCCTAAAAAAGTAAAGGGTAGAGGAGCAATACCTGCGGCCATAAGTGCAGCTGTAATTGCGCTAGGTCCAGGTATGGGAATAATTGTCGCCCCTTTTTGTCGCAAGGTTCTCACCAGTTGAAAACCTGGGTCAGCCAGAAGAGGAGTACCTGCTTCTGAAAGTAAGGCTATTTCTTTTCCTTCCTGCAAATAGCTTTCTATTTGCCCTAATTTATCTTCTTCATTGTGCTCAAAAAAACTAACAATGCGGGGAAAAGGAATATTTAAAGCGCTTAAAAGTTTTTTAGCTGAACGGGTATCTTCAGCCAGGATCAAGTCCACTTTTTTCAGGGTTTCTACTGCCCTAAAAGAAATATCACCAAGGTTGCCAAGAGGAGTGGCTATTACAAACAGGCGTCCAGGATATAAAGTCTTTGGTGTGTTCAAGTTTCCATTGCTTATCTTCATAAATAATACCTACAAAATCAAAACGGCACTCTCTATGCCACAAATTGTGCAAGGTTAGATATTTTTCAGCAGTTTTATATAGGGCTGCCAGCTTTTTTTTAGTCAAAGTTTCTTGAGGAGAAACCTGTTTATTTTGCCTAACCCTTACCTCTACAAACACCAGGATGTCTTTATACTCGCAGATAAGGTCAATCTCTCCGTAGGCAAAGGAAAAGTTTTTTTCTAAGATTTTATACCCCTGGCTTTTAAGATACTTTTCAGCTAATTTTTCTCCCTGCTTACCCAGTTCTAAATGCCTGGCAACCATTTTCTACCCTGCTTTTGACTTACTCCTCTAAAAGTAAGCCTATGTAAAGGAGTAGGGCCCAATTTAGTCAAACTTTCTAAATGCTCTTTAGTAGCATATCCTTTATGTTTTTCCAAGCCATAACCTGGATAACGCCTGGCCAGCACACACATCACCTTATCTCTAATGGTTTTGGCCAAAATGGAAGCTGCAGAAATTTGAGGGATTAGACTATCTCCTTTAACAATAGCTTGCTGGGAAAAGGGAAAATTGGGGATGGTTTTATTGCCATCAATTAACACCAGCTTGGGTGTTTTCTTTAAAGCCAACACAGCCCTGCGCATGGCCTTAAGGGAAGCTTGCAAAATATTTATCTTTTCTATTTCCCTGGGCCAAGAAAAACCAAAAGCCCAAGCAAGAGCTTGGGCTTTTATTTTCTCAGCCATAACTTCTCTCTTTTTAGGAGACAACTGTTTAGAATCTGTTAAATCAGGACAATGAAAGCTTTCAGGTAAAATAACTGCCGCAGCAACTACTGGCCCTGCCAAACACCCTCTGCCAGCTTCATCTACACCTGCAATTTCGGTAACAGAATATTGGCTTTGAACTGTTCTTAAAAAAACATCTAATTCCAATTCTCTTTATTCTTGATGCGAGCAGCTTTACCTTTAAGCTTACGCAAGTAATAAATTCTACCCTGACGAACCTTACCTTCACTAATTACTTCAATTCTTTCAATAAAGGGAGAATGCATGGGAAAAACTCTTTCTACGCCAACCCCACCACTAACCTTTCTTACTACAAAAGTACTATTGGTTGTACCTCTCTTCACTCGAATTACTGTGCCCTCAAATACCTGAATTCTTTCTTTTTCACCTTCAATAATTCTTACATGAACCTTTACAGTGTCTCCTGCCTTAAACTTAGGCAGATCCATGCGCATTTGTTCTCTTTCAATCTTTTCCAATATGTTCATAACTCTACTCCTTAGAAAAATTCTCCTAAAATCCGATCTACCATAATGGCGGTAGCTGATCGAACTGAAAGATGATTATATTTTCTACCAAAACCTATTGGTTGCAAAATATAGTCTGACTCTTGCAAAACCTCTGGGGTCAGACCGTGTCCTGTACCCAAAATGAGTAAAACCGGACTTTCTCTCAATAACTCTCTCATTTTCACTAGAGGAGTATCTCCTTCTCTAGCACTGGTAGCCACCAAAACTGGCCTCTTGCCTGTTTTGGCTTGAATCTTTTTCACTACCTCTTGAAGAGAAGAAGCAACCCTCACTCCAGAAAGGGCCCTGGCTCTATCTTTATTGAGTTTACTACTGGGCCCTGTTGTCCAATGAGCAAGTAATCTTTTTGCCAGCTCCTGCTGGTCTTTTAAGGGGGTTACCAGGTAATATCCCCCCAACCCGTAAGTCCGTAAGATGCGTCCAATATCGTGAATGTCTAAATTTGTCAAAGAAGTTGTGCTTACTTTTTTAAATTTATCTAAAACCGGATGATGAAGCAAGGTCAAATAAAGATTTTTTCCTAAACAAGGTTCATTTATTTCCTGTAAAAAAGCTCTATCCTCTGAATTAAGGGAAGATTGGAAAAGAAGTTCTGGCCTGTTTTTTAGCGTTATTTCCAGAGATTTTTCCCTTCTCCATTTAGCTATTTTTTGATGATGGCCAGATAAAAGTACTTCTGGGACTTTTAGGCCCTTATATTCCTCTGGCCTGGTGTAATGCGGATATTCTAAAAGAAAATTATTAAAACTTTCCTCCTGAAAAGAGGCTTCCTTACTCATAAACCCTGGAAGTAACCTGGAAACAGCCTCAATTACAGCCAGGGCTGCCACCTCTCCTCCATTTAAAACATAATCTCCTATAGAAAGAGTTTCTAGAGAATGAAGCTTTACTAAGCGATTATCTATCCCCTCATAACGACCACAAACCAAAACTATTTCCCTTTGTTTACTCAAGTTAAAAGCGTTTTTTTGGTTAAAAAGCTTGCCTTGAGGAGAAAGTAAAATCTTTTTTGCTCCACTTGGGACAGTTTGTAAGGCTTTATCCAGGGTCTCTACCAGCATAACCATGCCAGCTCCGCCACCATAAGGCTTATCATCTACGCTTTTATGCTTATCCAAGGCATAGTCTCTAGGATTTATAAAAGTAAAGTGTAACAAACCTTTTTCTTGGGCTTTCTTTAACTGGCCACAAGCTAAGGCTGAGCTAAAATATTCTGGGAACAAAGTGATTAAGTAAAAATGTATGCTACTCATTTAAATAGATATCTAAAAGTCCTTCTGGAGGGTCAATAACTGCTTTTTTCTCCTCAGCAAGCATCTGAACAATAAATTCTTCTTGGGCTGGGAACAGTATTTCCTTGCCTTGAGGCGTTTTAATCTCCCAAATCTCATTTTCACCAATAAGCTGAATATCGTTTATAGTCCCTAAAAATTCACCCGGACTTAAATATACCTGCCAGCCCCTTAACTCAAAAAGATAAAACTCTCCTTCTTCTTTGGGTGGAAAATCTCTGGCTGCAAAATAAACTTCTGACCCTCTAAACTCTTCTGCTCTAGTCCGATCTTCTATATTTTCCACCAGCAACAATACTCTTTGCTGATGAGGCCGCCAGCTAATTATTTTAAATCTATAATATTTTTCTTTTAAAGGAGGTTTAAGATAAACAACCTTAAAATTGTCCAAAAAAAAGGGGGAGTGAGCAAATAAGTCTATACTCAACTCCCCTTTTAGTCCGTGTGGTTTGGCGACCTTACCACAAAGGACCAGGTCTTTTGCCATGTTACTCTATAATCTCTAAAACTGCTCTTTTTTTGGCTTTAGTGGAAGCAGCACTTAAAATAGTGCGCATAGCACGAGCAGTGCGACCCTGTTTACCAATGACTTTACCCAAGTCTTCTTTGGCTACTTTTAACTCAATCACTGAGGTTTGCTCACCCTCAATCTCAGAAACCTTTACTGCATCTGGATTGTCTACCAAAGATTTGGCAATGTACTCAATCAAATCCTTCAACATAGGCACCTCCACTTTAAACTTCAATTCTTAATCTTCGGCCTTAAACCAACTTCAGGCCCATCCACTACAAGCCTGCTTTTTTTAAAAGTGAACGGACAGTATCAGTGGGCTTAGCCCCTCTTTCCATCCACTTTTTTAACTTTTCAGGATCAATTTTAATTTCAGGTGGCTCAGTCATGGGATTATAATAACCAATAATCTCCAAAGCTCTGCCATCTCTTTTGTTTTCACTGTTTACAGCTACTACCCGATAAAAAGGTTTCTTCTTAGATCCCATTCTAGTCAGTCGCAATTTCAATGCCATATTTTTTAACCCCCATAAGATTTTTGCCTAAAAGTTAACTAAAATTAAAAAATAAGTTTGTCTAGCAAAAAAAGTCAACTTTTATTTTTTCTTCTTCTTTAGTTTTTTTCTCTTCTCTTTTAACTTTTTTCTATCCACTTTACGTTCTGTTTTACTTCCTAAGCGTCTACCACCACCCATCTGTCCCATCATCTGTTGCATCATTTTGCGCATCTGCTCAAAATTTTTCAGCAAGGTATTTACATCTTGAACAGTAGTCCCACTACCTCTAGCTATCCTTTCCTTTCTACTACCATCTATTATTTTGGGATTGCGCCTTTCCTCTTGAGTCATAGAATTTATAATAGCTTCTATTTTCACCATTTCTTTTTCTGGAATTTTTACATTCTTTAATTGATCCCTAAGTTTGCCCATACCTGGAATCAACTTTAACAATCCTTCAATAGACCCAAGTTTTCTTATGCGGCGCATTTGAGTCCTAAAGTCTTCTAAATCAAATTTAGCTGTTTTTAGCTTTTCTTCTAATCTAACCGCCTCTTTTTCATCTATACTAGACTGGGCTTTTTCAATGAGAGTTAAAATATCTCCCATGCCCAAAATACGAGAAGCCACTCTGTCTGGATGAAATATTTCCAGATCTTTTAATTTCTCACCTACACCAATAAATTTAATAGGTTTACCAGTAACAGATTTAATAGAAAGGGCTGCACCACCTCTAGCATCACCCTCCATCTTAGTTAAAATCACACCACTTATATCCAAAAGTTCATTAAAACGATTGGCTACATTCACTGCATCCTGACCAGTCATTGCATCAGCAACAAACAAAATTTCCTTGGGAGAGCAGACTTTTTTAATCTCTACTAGCTCATTCATCAAAACTTCATCTATGTGCAAACGCCCCGCAGTATCCAAGATCACAACATCACACTTTTTACTTTTAGCGTCTTCTACAGCTTGCAAACAAATATCCACTGGAGACATCTCAGCCTTAGAGGGGAAAACAGGCATGTTAATTTCTTGAGCTAATTTATGTAACTGCTCAATAGCTGCTGGACGATAAACATCTGCTGGCACTAGGTAGGGAGAAAATTTTTGACGACGTAAAAATAAAGCTAACTTAGCTGCAGAAGTAGTTTTACCTGACCCCTGTAAACCAACTAGCATGATAATATGAGGGGGAAGTCCAGTTAAATTTAAGCCAACATTGCTTCCACCTAAAAGATCTATTAGTTCTTCATGAACTATTTTGACTACCTGTTGGCCAGGAGTAAGGCTTTTTAAAACTTCCTTTCCTAAAGCCTTCTCTTTTACTTTTGCAGTAAAATCTCTAACTACTTTATAGTTAACATCTGCTTCTAAAAGGGCTAAGCGAACTTCTCTTAACCCCTCTTCAATACTACTTTCATCCAGGCGTCCTCTACCCTTAATTTTCCTAAAAATACTATCTAAACGCTCTGATAAGTTATCAAACATAGTGCTACTATCCTAAGGAGAAGTAAAATAGATTTCGTTATCTTCAAGGCTAGAGAAGAGTCAAGAAAAATTTTGAGCTTTCTTGATAGACTTATCCTAACTTTCTTTTTTTTCTTAAACTTAACAAAGTTTAAATAAAAATAACCTATTCTGACAAAACTTCTTCTTTCCCAGGATTGACTTAACTTTACTATTAGTTTTAAAGCCATTGGGTAAGCTTTTGGATTGCGGAGGAAAAAATGGAAAACATCGTGGTTATTGGCTCCCAGTGGGGAGATGAAGGAAAGGGAAAAATAGTGGACATTCTCACGGAAAAGGCTGATTTAATTGTCCGCTTTCAAGGTGGTAATAACGCAGGCCACACCTTGGTAGTGAATAATAAAACTTTTATTTTTCACCTCATCCCTTCTGGTATTTTACACCAGGAAAAAATGTGCCTCATTGGCAATGGAGTAGTTTTAGACCCTCAAGTGCTCTGTGCTGAAATAGATGCTTTGGCCAAAGAAAATATTTTTATTACTCCCAAAAGACTTAAAATTAGTAAAAAGACCCATATTATAATGCCCTATCACAAGCTTCTGGATACCTTAAGAGAACAATTTAAATCTGGCAAAGACAAAATTGGAACTACTGGAAGAGGTATTGGCCCTTGTTATGAAGATAAAATGGCTAGAGTAGGTATTAGAGCTGGAGATTTTCAAAATTTAAGCCTCTTAAAAGAAAAAATAAAAAAAGCCTTGGTAGAAAAAAATGTTCTCTTTAGAAACCTTTATAACCATCCAGGTCTCTCTGAAGAAGAAGTTTTCCAAGAAATAAAACCTGTTACCCAAAGGTTGGTAAACTATCTTGCCGATGTAAGTTCTGAAATAGAACAAGCTCAAAGGGAAAATAAAGTTGTCCTCTTTGAAGGGGCTCAGGGCACTCATTTAGACATTGATCACGGCACCTATCCTTTTGTGACTTCTTCCAATACAGTAGCAGCTAATGCAGCCACTGGCAGTGGTACCTCTGCTAGAAATTTGAAAAGAATTGTGGCCATTGTCAAAGCCTATACTACTAGAGTGGGAAGCGGCCCATTCCCTACCGAAGATGAAGGGCCTTGTGGAGATTTTCTCCAACAAAAAGGAGCTGAATTTGGTGCAACCACCGGAAGAAAAAGAAGATGCGGCTGGTTAGATATGGTCATTTTGCGCGAATCCCTCAGGTTAAACGGACCTACAGAATTAGCTATCACCAAACTGGATGTCTTAGGTGGTCTGGAAGAAATAAAAATCTGTACTTCCTACAAGTACAAAGGTGAAACTATCTATTATCCTCCTCAAGAAGAAAATGGCTTGGCTGAAGTAACCCCTATTTATCAAAGTTTACCAGGTTGGAAAGAAGATATTTCTAAGATAACCAAATATAAAGATTTACCCGAAAATGCTAAAAAATATCTTCAAACCATAGAAAATATTTTAGGAATACCTATAAAAATCATTTCTGTTGGACCATCCAGAGAACAAACTATTTGGCGAGAGTAAATGCAATTAAAAAGTGAACTCTTGCTCTATTTAGATAAATTGAAAGACAAACCTCCTTCCAGTTTTATAATAGAAGGAGGTTTGTCTGAATCTAGATTTGAATTTTTCAAATTTATGGCTAAAAAAATAAACTGCCTTCAGGGTGGTTGTACAAATTGTAGTTTTTGTTTAAATATTGAAAAAAAAGAAGCTATAGATACTTTTATTTTTTCAGGTCAAGAAGTTAATATAGAAAATATAAGAGACTTAAAATCACAGCTAGCTAATAAACCCAAATTAAGTTATCGTTTAATTTGTTTTGAAGAAGCTCAAGATTTAAATGTAAACTGTTTAAATTCACTTTTAAAAGTTATAGAAGAGACTCCTCCCCAAAATATATTCTTTTTTTTACTTCCACAAAGAGAAAGTACTTTACAAACTATTATTTCTAGAAGTTTTATCTTAAATATATCTTTTTTTAAAAGTGAAATAAATATAAATATGCCTTTAGAAAAAATTAAAGAATTTATTGATAAAGGCAATACTTTTTTAAATCTGAAAAAAAATAATTATAATAAAAAAGATATTAGAAACTTAATAAATTATTTTCAAAAAGAACTTGTAAATTTTATTTTAAAAAAAGAAAGCATTTTTCAGAACTTAAATGAAAAACAGTTTTTTAAAATCACAAATATTTTAAATATAGCTCAAAAATATCTCTCCTATAACTGTGACTCTCAATTAGTCCTCGAGTGGATGCTAATAAAAATATTTATAACTTTAAAAAAATCTAATTTTTAAAGACTTTCTTCTTTAATAACTCTATCAAAACAAATTAATTTTTCTTCTTCTTCCAGATTAGCCAGTTTTACTCCCATAGTATCTCTTCCAGCTACTCTTATATCTTTAACTCCTATTCTTATAATCTTATTATTAGAATTCAACAAAATAATTTCATCATCTTCATTAACTAAAATAGATCCACATACATTTCCAGTTTTAGAATTTACTTTCATATTCTTAATACCTTTTCCACCTCTGGACTGAATTCTATACATATCTAGAGAAGTCCTTTTTCCATATCCATTATCAGAAATAGTTAATAATTCATTTCTGTTATCACTATTAATTTCTACTGCCGATACAACAACATCATTAAGTCTTAGGGCTATTCCTTTTACTCCCATTCCGTTTCTTCCTATCGCTCTAATCTCATTAGTATTAAAGCGTATACAATATCCATTTTTAGTTATTAACATAATTTCAGAATCGTTATGAATTATTTTTACATCTATTAGTTCATCATTTTCTCTTAAATTTATAGCTATAATTCCATTTTGCCTTATATTTTTAAATAAAGAAGTATTAGTTTTTTTAACTAATCCTTTTTTAGTTACAAAAAAGAAATAATATTTATTATCTAAATCTTTATTAAATACCAATTTACTAATAAATTCACCATCTTCTAAAGGAATCAAATTTTTAATATGAATTCCTTTTGCTGTTCTACTGGCCTCAGGTATATCGTAAACTTTTAACTTATAACATTTACCTTTATTAGAAAATAAATATAAGTTTTGATGATTAGAGGTAGTAACTAAATCAATAACAAAATCATTATTAGCTACATTTGCTCCTACTATCCCTTTTCCACCTCTTTTTTGTTGATTATAAACGCTTAAAGGAGTTCTTTTAATATAACCGTTTCTAGTTAAAGTAACGACAACTTCTGTATCAGGAATAATATCTTCAACATCTATGCTATCTGGATCATAAGTAAGAATAACACTCTTTCTTTCTGAAGAATATTTTTCTTTTATTTCTTCTAATTCTTCTTTTATAACTCCTTTTAACACATCTTTATTATTTAAAATACTTTTTAAATATTCTATTTTTTTAATTATCTCATTATATTCATCTATTAATTTTTGTTTTTCTAAGTTAGTAAGGCGTTGTAATCTCATATCTAAAATAGCTTGGGACTGCACTTCAGAAAAATTGTATTTAATCATTAATTTTTCTTTAGCTTCAGTTGGAGTTTTAGATTTTTTTATAATATCAATAATTTCATCAATATTATCTAAAGCAATTTTTAATCCTTCTAAAATATGTGCCCTTGCTTCTGCTTTTTCCAAATCAAACTTAGTTCTTCTGATAATAACTATTCTTCTATGCTCTAAAAAATGTTCTAAAATTTCTTTTATATTAAGAAGCTGAGGTTTACCATTAACTACAGCCATTAAGTTAATTCCATAGGACTGCTCTAAACCAGAAAATTTATATAATTTATTTATAATTATATCTTCATATACTCCTTTTTTTAATTCTATAACAATTCTAATACCATTTCTATCAGATTCATCTCTTAAGTCTGATATACCTTCGATTTTATTTTCATTTATTAACTGAGCGATTTTTTCTACCAAATTAGATTTATTAACTCCATAGGGAATTTCTTTAATCACAATACTTTTATAATTTTTATTTTCTTCTATTTCTATTTTAGAGCGTATTTTTATACTTCCTCTTCCTGTTTCATAAGCAGACTTCATACCTTCTTTTCCATAAATAATAGCACCTGTTGGAAAGTCAGGACCTTTAATATATTTCATTAAATCAGATATAGAACATCCTGGATTATCTATTAAAAATAATAAAGAATCTATTACTTCTTTTAAATTGTGTGGAGGAATATTAGTGGCCATTCCAACTGCAATACCAGAAGATCCATTTATAATTAAATTGGGAACTTTAGTTGGAAGTACTTCTGGTTCAACTAAAGAATTGTCATAGTTTGGGCGAAAATTAACTGTATTTTTTTCTATGTCTGCTAAAAATTCTGAAGCTATTTTAGAAAGCCTGACTTCCGTATAACGCATTGCAGCAGCAGAATCACCATCAATGGAGCCAAAGTTACCTTGACCTTCTATTAAAGGCTCTCTCATATTAAAATCTTGAGCCATTCTCACCAAAGCATCATATACAGCAGAATCACCATGAGGATGATATTTACCTATTACATCACCAACTATTCTAGCTGATTTTTTAAAAGGTTTATTATAGGTATTACCAAGTTCGTGCATAGCGTATAAAATACGTCTATGCACTGGTTTCAAACCATCTCTAACATCAGGAAGAGCTCTACCTACAATAACACTTAAAGAATATTCTAAATAAGATTTCTTTAATTCATCTTCTATATTAATATAGTTCAACATAAAATTCTCCTAAATATCTAATTCTTTAACTAATAAAGCATTTTTCTGAATAAATTCTCTTCTTGGTTCTACCTTTTCCCCCATTAAGTTAAAAAACAACTCATCTGCTTCTTCAGCATCTTCTACTCTTACCTGATATAAATTTCTTTTTTCAGGATTCATAGTAGTATCCCAAAGTTGTTCTGGGTTCATTTCACCCAAACCTTTATAGCGCTGAATATTAATACCTTTTCTAGAAAATTCATATATTTTATCAAAAATAAAAATCAGGTCTCCAGACTCTATTTCTTGATCATTAAAAATAACCTTAAACTCTAATTCTGGAGATATGTTTTTAAAATAATTCAATATTTCATAAGATTTTTTATATAATCTAGAATTAAAAAATTCTACACCAAATTTTACATTAACATCATTATTATCAATATATATATACCTTTTTAAATCTTCATCTTCATATTCTATTAATTCTTGGTTTAAATTATACCCTAAACCATATAAATATTCTTTTAAATCTTCATAAATGGAATCAAAATTTTCTATAGTTATTTTATCTTTATATTTTAACAAACCAAAAATAAGATTATAATCAAAACCTATTCTTTTAATTTCATCTAAATTAAATTTAAGTCTATTTAAATTATCTATAAAATTATTTTTATTCTCAACAATATTTTCTTTATTATTATTTAAAGAAACAATACTAATTTTATTTAAAATTCTATTAATTAAAAATCTATTTAATTCATTATCATCAACAAAATAATATTCTTCTTTTCTTTCAGATATTCTATATAAAGGAGGTTGTGCTATATATAAATAACCTTTATCTATAACTTCTTTAAATTTTCTATAAAAAAAAGTAAGTAAAAGAGTTCTAATATGAGCTCCATCAACATCAGCATCAGTCATGATAATTATTTTATGATAGCGAATTTTATCTACACTCCCTTCTTCCACATTCAAACCTAAAGCTGTAATTAAGGCACGAATTTCTTTATTTTCCAACATCTTATCCAATCTAGTTTTTTCTACATTTAAAATTTTTCCTCTCAAAGGTAAAATGGCCTGAAATTTAGGATTTCTACCTTGTTTAGCCGAACCACCAGCAGAATCACCCTCAACAATAAAAATCTCACTTTCTTCTGGTGATTTACTCTGACAATCTGCCAATTTACCTGGAAGAGAATTATCAGAAAGAGCACTCTTTCTTCTTACTAACTCCTTTGCTCTTTTAGCCGCTTCTCTTGCTCTAGCTGAGTCTACAATTTTTTCTATTATATTTTTAGCTTCTTTAGGATTTTCTACTAAAAAATTACTTATAGCTTCATAAACTACACTAGAAACAATACCTTGAACTTCACTATTACCTAATTTTGTTTTAGTTTGTCCTTCAAACTGAGGATTTGGAAGTTTAACACTAATAATAGCTGTCAAACCTTCTTTAACATCATCTCCAGAAATTTTAACTTTTAATTTTTTAGGTAAATCATCATTATTACTTATATAATTATTTATTGCTCTAGTTAATGCAGTTTTAAATCCTACTAAATGAGTTCCACCTTCTATTGTTCTTATATTATTAGCAAAAGAAATAATTTTATCAGAATAACTATTAGTATATTGAAAAGAAAACTCAATTTGTAATTTATCTATATTTTTATTAAAATAAAAAATAGGATGAAGACCTAAAGTTCCACTATTTAATTTCTCAACAAAAGATATTATACCTCCTTCAAATTTAAACTTATCGCCATTACCAGTTCTTTCGTCACTTAATTCTATTAAAATACCACTATTTAAATAAGCTAATTCTTCAAATCTTTTAGCTAAAATAGAATAATCAAAAGTAATATTTTCAAATATTTCCTCATCAGGTCTGAATTTAATAGTAGTTCCTGTTTTATCTGTAGTACCAATTTCCTGTAAAGAAGTTACAGGAATTCCTTTTTCATATCTTTGAAAATATTTTTTACCATTTCTTCTAATAGTAACTTCTAAAAATTCAGATAAAGCATTTACAACAGAAACTCCCACTCCATGAAGACCGCCGGAGACTTTATAAACAGAATTATCAAATTTTCCACCAGCATGTAATACAGTCATAACAACTTCAACAGCTGGTCTCTTTTCTTTAGGATGAATATCAACCGGAATACCTCTACCATTATCTATAACCGTGATACTATTATCTAAATTTATTTTTACTCTAATAGTATCACAAAATCCAGCCATCGCTTCATCAATACTATTATCAACCACCTCATAAACTAAGTGATGTAATCCTCTGTAATCAGTGCTGCCAATATACATGGCAGGTCTTTTCCGTACAGCACTTAGACCTTCTAAAACTTTTATACTTTCAGCTGTATAGTTATTACTCATATTATAAAATTACTCCTCTGTATAATATGTTTCTTCTTCGATTTCTACTGGCATAGCAAAAATAACATAATTTGGATCTTCTTCTCCTTCTATTTTAAAAGGTTCTAATTTTCCTGAAAATTTAAAAGTTATATTTTCAGAGTTAAAATGATCTAAAATTTCTATTATATCTTTAGTCATTAAAACTATGGAATCTAAATTTCCACTAAATTCACAATTTAAAATTTCTTGGGCTTCACCAATATCAGAACCATAAGCACTTAAAGTTATATTACTAGGAGATAATTTAAATATTGTTGATTTTGTATTAGTATTAAAAAGTATTAATCTATCTAAAGAATAAATCAAATCTTGTTTATTTATAGTTAAAGATGAATTCATTGAGTTTTTATATTTTTCTAAAAAATCATGATAATTTGGAAAATTATAAGAACTTAAAGGAAAAGTATACATTTCTTGTTTATTTATAGTTCTAATAAATAACCTTCCTTCATTTATATTAATATCTATATCTTCTTCATTAAGTATCTTTTTTAATTCATTGACAATTTTTTTATTAATTAAAATACCTTCTTCAGGTAATATACTATATATATCTTCGTTTATTAATTTAAATAGAGCCATTTTAGGTCCATTTAATCCACAGAATTCTATATCTCCAACTTCTTTTCCTTTTTTTATACTCATACATGTCATACTTTCTAAAGACTCATCGTCAGATATACAAAAATAAACTTTATCTATAGCCTCTTTTATAATATCTCCTGACCATATTTTTTTATTTTCCTCTGGAAATTTATAGAATTCTTGAAACCAGGATGATTCTACAACAGGAATAGAATATTTATTTTGTCCTTGAGTTATAAGTACCTTTTGTCCTTGCAAACTTAAAGTAATATTTCCTGGATTTAATTTTTTTAATAAATCAGAAAAAATTTTTCCCTGTACTCCAATTAATCCTTCTTCTCTGGTTTCGCAGTGATAAGTACAGGTTATTTCTATGTTTGAATCAGTTGCTAAAAACTGAACTTCATTTTCCTTACTTTTAATCCAGATAGTTCTAAGAAAAGCAGCTCCTGTTTTTTGAGGTAAAATTGAAGCTATTTTTTGTACTCCACTTAAAACTTCTTCTTTCTTAAAAATAATATTCATAGTTTTCTCCTTTTAATTGTTGGTAATGTTTTTATGTTCTTAAGTTTTATAATGTGTTAAAATTATTAAAAAAAATAGAAAAATAAAAAGTTCTTACTTGTTCTTTATTACAAAAAAAGTTTTTTTATTGTTTTCTTTGTTCCTAACTCTTATCAAAAGAAACTATTTTGTTCCTTAGTCCTTTGTTGACTAAGCTTAAACCCTAGACTAAGATTAAGACATACTAACTTAATTTTTATTTTAAGGCAAATCTTTCTCAAAGGATAACTTATTGATTTTTTTATAAAAGAGGTTGAAATGGCAACGATTAAAAAAACTTTAGCAGAAATAAATGAAAAAATCAAAAAAGGAAAAGCGGTTGTTTTAAATGCCTTAGAAATGGCTGAGTTAGTCCAAAAAGTGGGGAAAGAAAAGGCGGCCAGAGAAGTGGATGTAGTAACTACAGGTACCTTTTCTCCCATGTGTTCCTCTGGTCTTCTTTTTAATTTTGGTCAATATCCTCCTTTAATTAAAGCCTCAAAGGTTTGGTTAAATGGAGTTCCAGCTTACGCTGGATTGGCAGCTGTAGATGCTTATTTAGGAGCTACAGAACCAGCTGAGGACGATCCTTTAAATAAAGTTTTTCCTGGACAATTTAAGTATGGAGGAGGACATGTTATTGAAGACTTGGTTCGAGGAAAATCTGTTCATCTTCGAGCCCTGGCTTATGGTACAGACTGCTATCCTCGTAAATTTTTAGAAAAGGATATAACCTTAGGAGAACTTAGAAATGCCATTCTGTTAAATCCAAGGAATTGTTACCAGAATTATAACTGTGCAGTTAATCTAAGTTCCAAAATTAAATATACCTACATGGGGCCATTAAGGCCTAACTTGGGAAATGCCAATTTTGCCACTTCTGGTCCTTTGAGCCCTCTTTTTAATGATCCTTATTTACGCACAATAGGAACAGGTACGAAAATTTTCCTGGGAGGAGGTATAGGCTATGTTATTGGCTATGGAACTCAGCATAATCCTTCTCCTTCTCGAAATGAAAGGGGTCTTCCTTTAGTGCCAGCTGCCACCTTGATGTTAAAAGGAGACTTAAAGCAAATGCAGGCTCGTTATCTCAGGGGAGTGAGCTTGATTGGTTATGGTTGTTCCTTAAGTGTGGGAGTAGGAATTCCCATTCCCATTTTAGATGAAGAAATGGCCTGGTTTACTGGAGTAAGGGCAGAAGATATTTTAATGCCAGTAATAGATTACGGTGAAGATTATGGTCAAGGAAAGGCCAAGGCTTTAAAGTATGTTAACTATGCTGAACTCCTTGCTGGAGAAATAGAGTTAGAGGGTAAAAAAATTCCTACTGTTCCTCTTACTAGTTATTCTTTGTCCTTAGAAATAGCTAATAAATTAAAAGAGTGGATAGAAAAAGGAGAGTTTTTATTAACCGAATCTCAAGAACAGATTCCATCTTATTAAAAGAAAATAGACTTAAAAATTATTTAAAAGAGTTAAATAAAAAAGGTAAAATTACTGTATGTTTTTCAGGAGGAGTTGATAGTGGTCTTTTAGTTTATTTATGTTTAAGTCTAAACCTTAATTTTGAAACAATTACTTTTTTTAATTTTGGATTTACAGAAGAAGAATATTTTTTTATTAAAAAATGGTGTAAAAAAAATAATATTAAGAATAAACTTATATATATAAATTCTTTGAGTGAAGATAGTATAAGACTTAATAAGAAAGATAGATGTTATTTTTGTAAAAAAAATATTTTTAATAAAATAAAAAAAGAGTTTTCTTTATTGATTGAAGGTACAAACTGTACCGATTTGAAAGAATATAGGCCTGGTATAAAAGCTATAAAAGAATTAGAAATTATAAGTCCTTATCTTGATTGCGGTATTGAAAAAAAAGATATTATAGATATTTGTCGTAAGTATGGCTTATCTTTTTTAAATTTAAAGTCTAGATCTTGTCTTTTTACTAGGTTTGATTATAATTATTTTATTTATTTTTATTTAATTGATAAAATTAGAAAAATAGAAAATATATTTTTAATTTTAAAAATATTTGATTTTAGGATAAGGTTTTTAGTAGATAAAATTGTAGTACAAATATCTTTTACTGAATATAACAAAGTTATTAAATTTTATTTTTTTTTAAAAGTAAAGATAGAAGAATTTTTTAAATTTAAAAATGTAAATTTTATATTTTCTTCTCAGATAAGTGGATATTGGGATAAATTAAGAGGTATAAAATTATGATTTTTAAAGAAAGGTGTTTAAAAGTTAAAGAGTTTATTTCTAAAAATAATATTGATGCTTTTTTAGTTTTAAATCCTAGTAATAGATATTATTTATCTGGATTTGAATTAAAAGATGTTCAATATAATGAAAGTGCCGGTTTTTTGTTGATTACTAGAGATAAGGTATTTTTATTTACAGATTCTAGATATTTAGAAGAAGCTAAAAAACATTATGCTGATGATATTTTTATTTATAAAGAAAATAAATTTTATTTTATTAAGCAAAAAATTAAAGAATTAAATTTAAACAATATTGGTTTTGAATATGATTTTTTTCCTTATATTTTTTGGGAGAATTTAAAAGATTTAAATCTTTTTTCTTTTAAAGGAATAATTGAAAATATCAGAAAAATTAAAAATAAAGAAGAAATAGAAAAAATAAGAAAAGCAAATAAATTGGTTTATGAAGTTTTTGAAATAATTCCTTCTTATCTAAAAGAAGGAATCACAGAAATAGAGTTAGCCTGGTTTATTGAAAAGTTTTTTAGGGAAAAAGGAGCTCAAGGAACTTCTTTTGAACCTATTGTGGCTTTTGGTAAAAATTCTGCCTTACCTCATGCCAGGCCTTCAGAAAAGAAATTAAAAAAAGAAACTGTGGTCCTAATAGATATAGGTTGTAGGTATTTAGATTATTGTTCAGATCAAACCAGGACCTTTTGGTTTGGAGAAAATCCTCCAGAATATTTTTTAACCACTTTAGAGCTGGTGAAAAGAGCTCAGGAAAAAGCTATTAATTTTATTCAAGCAGGAAAAATAATAAAAGATGCTTATTGGTTAGTAAAAGAGTATTTTCAAGCTAAAGGGGTAGGTGAATATTTTACCCATGCCTTAGGGCACGGAATAGGCCTGGATACCCATGAAATACCTAGTTTGAGTCCTGCAAATGAGAATAAGTTTGAAGAAAATATGGTGGTTACAGTTGAGCCGGGTTTATATTATCCTGAGTGGGGTGGAGTTCGCTGGGAATATATGGTCCTGGTTACAAAAGAAGGCGTAGAAATAATATGAGTTTTTCTTCTAGAGCTTACCTGCTCTTACCCAGGAGAGATATTGCTTATTTTAAATTTTTGATTGAAGCCTGGGATAATTTGGCTTATTTAACAGTTATAGATAAATATAAGGCAGTTATTGAACTTAACTTTTCTAAAGAATATAAAAATAAAGTTTTAAAAGTTTTAGAAGCTATACAAAAAGAAATTGAACTTAAAATTTTATACTTAAAAGAGGAGTGAGTTATGCGTTATAAATACTTATTAATTTTTTTATTATCTCTATTTTTATACGCTATGGGAACAACTGATAATGTAGTTACAAGAATACCTTCTCCAGATAGATTTTTTAAAGTTAAAATTATAGATACTGAAGAAAATGAAATAATAGCAGATAATTTTTCTGTAAATGGATTGACTTATTTACCAGCAGAAATTGGAAAAATAGAAGTTAGCATTGATTTTAAGAAAATAGAAAAAATTTTATTTTTTAATCAAGATAAAAAACTAAAAATAAAAATAAAGTTTACTAATGGTGAGGTTTCTGACTTTACAATGAAAAAAGATATAGTTTTTTTTTGTCGTACTGGTTGGGGAAATTTAAAAATAAAATCTAAAGATATTAAACAATTAATTTTTATAAATTAAAAAAAAGTCTAGAATTTTTAGCTGTTTGTTCCCATACGCTTAGAACATCTTTCTTAATTATTTTACTTAAGGCATAGGCAGTAAAGAGCATATAAGCTGGCTGGTTGGTTTTTCCTCTATAAGGCATGGGAGTGAGATAAGGGCTATCTGTTTCTAAAACAACACTTTCTAAAGGAACATATTTAGCTACTTCCTGTAAGCTTATATTTTTGGTAAAAGTTAAAGCACCTGAATAAGAAAGTAACCACCCTTGTTCTAAAACTTTTTTTGCTTCTTCTTTTCCATAACTAAAACAATGAAATAACACTCTGGAAAGGTTAAAATTTTTTAAAATGGAAAAGGTATCTTCTTTAGCATCTCTAGAGTGAATAACCACAGGTATATCTAAATCTTTGGCTATACTTAATTGTACTTCTAGAATTTTTTTTTGTTCTTGTGGTGAAGAAAAATTATAGTAATAATCCAGACCTACTTCACCTAAGGCTTTTACATTTCTATCTTCTAAAATAATTTTTTTAATATTTTCTATCTCTTGATTATTTACTTTAGAGGCATCATGGGGATGAATACCTAAAATAAAAAAAATAGGATAGTTAGAAAAAAAATCTCTATATTGATAATATTCTGTAGAGGATAAAAATACATTTCCTATTTTGCTTATTCCACAAAATAAGGCCCGCTCAATTATAGAAGGCAATTCTTCAAGTTTGCTCATACTTAAGTGAGCATGAGTATCTATTCCTACTCTGGGTAAACTTAAAATTTCTGGATAAATTTTAGTTTTCTTCTTCTTTTTTCCCATTTAAATAGCTCTCTAAATCCAATGCTTCTTCTATAAGTAAAACAGGTATTTCTTCTTTGATTGGATAGACTTTTTTACATTTAGCACAAATAAGTCCATCTTCTTCTTGAGTTAAAGTTAAATCACCTTTACATTTTGGGCAGGCTAAAATTTCCAGAAGTTCTTTATCTAAAGACATTTAAGCCTCCTATTTTTTATATATATAAATATTTTTGTTTAAAATTAAAAGAAAGATATTTTAAACTTTTAGCCAGAATAGCTACAACTAAAAAGGAAAATAAAAATCTTGCTACAAGAATTCCAGAAACATGAGCTCCAATTAAAAGCATAAGTAAAGTATCTTCTATTATACTATGGGATAGTCCCATAAGAGTTAAGGATTTAAAAATATCTTCTTTGGGAATAATACCCTTTTTACTTTCCTGAATGAGCAAAGCTCCTCCATAAGATATACCCATAGTTAAACCAATAATAGTTAAAGGTATTGCCTTGGTTCCTAAGTCTAAAATTTTTATAATTGGTTCTAACAATTTATTTAATAAGGAAATTATTTTTGTTTTTTCCAGAATCTTAATAGTTAAAATTAGAAAGAGAATTATAAAATAAATGTAAATTAAATTTTTAATTTGATAAATTAACCAGTTTGATAAATCAGCTGGTTCATGAGAGAGATTTAATAAGAATTCTCCCTTATAATTCAAAAGATTAAATTTTGTGTATATTTGATTTAAAATTATCCCCAAAACTAAGGCTCCTAAAAAACGACACAAAAATTGAAAAAAAAGTTTAGGTCCTGATTTTTGAACTATTTTTAATTCCACAGGAAAAGAATGAGCTATTAAAATCATTGTGGCCAGGATTGTTATTTGGGCTACAGTCAAGCTTTGAGTTTCAGTAAGGGAAGGCAGGATGACTAAACCAGCATATATGTTGTTTATTATACAGGTTGCCCAAACTATACCCATACTTCCTGGTAAACCTACCAGACTCATTATAGGTTTTAATGCTTGAGCGATATACTTTATTAAATCCAGAGAAACTACTATCTTTACTACAATGATTACAGGAATCATTATTTTTAGTAATTCGTACCAGGTAAGTATACTGTCTTTAAGTATTTTTTTTATAAATTTTAACATATTAAAATATATTTTTTAAGATGTTTTCCTTTGAAGTGCTTTCACTTGGTGTATTAGTGGAGCTGATTTCTTTTGGTTCGGTTCCCTTTTTAAAAGGAAGGATATAAACAGGATCACTTTTGGGTCCAGCCAACTTCCCTGTTTTTCCATCTATTTTTAACATTACAATATTGCTTGGTTTGGGAAAATCTTGAACTGGATAGTTATTTTCAACAGCTAAACGATAATTTACCCAAATGGGAGAAGCAGCTCTAGAACCAGTCTCGTATTTTCCCATGGGTCTTAATTGGTCAAATCCAACATAAACCCCTGTAAGTAAATAGGGAGAAAACCCTATGAACCAGGCATCTTGTTCATTATTGGTGGTTCCTGTTTTACCAGCAACAGGTCTTTTCAAGACCTTTGCCCGAAAACCTGTGCCGCTTTTTACCACCTCTTGCAGTAAGTAGGTGATAATATAAGCGGTATCTGGACTTAAAGCTTCTTTTATAAGGGGTTGATGTTCATATAAAACTTCTCCCCAGGAAGTTTTAACTTCTTTTACCAAGTAGGGGTCTATATAAGTTCCAAGTCTGGCAAAGGCAGTATAAGCTCTACAAAGTTCGGTCAGGGTTACTGGTACAGACCCCAGACTAATAGAAAGGTCTTGAGGAAACTCTTCTTCTATTCCTAAGACCTTGGCTCGCTCAATAATTTTTTTAATACCTAATTGTTGAGCTATTCTAATGGTAACTAAATTTCTGGAATTAACTAAAGCAGTTCTAAGTAAAGTAGGTCCATAGAAGATTCCTTCAAAGTTTTCTGGTTTCCAAGTAGAGTTGGTGTTACTATCTTCATAAACGATTGGTGCATCTAAGACAATAGAAGCAGGAGTAAAGCCATTGTCCATAGCAACAGAGTAAACAATTGGTTTAAAGGCTGAACCAGGTTGTCTTTTGGCTTGAGTGGCTCGATTAAATTGAGAACGATTAAAACTATATCCTCCTACCAAAGCCAGCACTTCCCCGCTTCTGGGATCTACAGAAAAAAGAGCTCCTTCTACTTCTGGTTCTTGTTCTAAAGCAAGTAGCCAGTAGTCTTTTTCTTTACCTTTAAAACTGGCTAAAACCACGTCTCCAGGTTTTAATACCTGAGTGGCGTCTTTGACTTTGGGTACATCTTCAGGTGCCTTTTTGAGATCTGGAGTCCTGGCCCAGGACATGTATTTTACAGGGATAAAACCTTTATACTTTCCAAACCTAACCCAGGCTCCTTGAGGCTCCACTTTGGTCACTAAAACCTCAATCCATTCTGAACTATTGGGAAGGAACAATTCTGGCTGTAAGACTTGAGCTTGAAGAAAATTTTCGTATTCCAGAGGAGTTAGAGTTTTAAGAGGACCTCTAAATCCTCTTCTTTTGGTAGAAGCAATTAAACCTTCTTTTAAGGCATTTTCTGCGGCATTCAAGTGTTCTAAATCTGCACAGGTTTGAACTACCAATCCACCCATATAAACCTTATCTTCTCCAAACTTATTTATGAGCCACCTTCTAACTTCTTCTAAGTAATAGGCCCCCTGTTGCCAGGAAGGATCTCCCGAAGACTTGAGAATAAGTGGATAATCTAAAGCTTCCTTATAGTCTTGAGGTGAAATCCACTTTAATTCCAGAAGTCTTCCCAGGACATAGTGTTGTCTTTTTTTAGCTGCTTCAAAGTTATTATAAGGATTATATTTAGAGGGTGCCTTGGGTAAGCCTGCAATAAGGGCTGCTTCTGCCAGGTTGAGCTCTTTGGCGTGTTTACCAAAATAGGTTCTGGCAGCTGCTTCAATGCCATAAGCTCCATGCCCTAAATAGATTTGGTTTAAGTAAATAGTAAGAATCTCATCTTTATTTAAATATTTTTCCAATCTATAAGCTAAAATTATTTCTTTTAATTTTCTTTTATAACTCCTTTCTGGAGTTAGAAGCAGGGATTTTATTATTTGTTGAGTTATAGTACTTCCTCCCTGGACTATGGTGCCTGCCTGTAGGTTTTTTATTGCTGCTCTAATAATTCCCAGCAAATCTATTCCTTCATGTTCATAAAAATTAGAATCTTCAGCTGCTAAAAAGGATTTTATAACCCAGGGAGATATTTCTTTTAAAGATACTAAAAATCTTTTTTCTTTATAAAAATAACCAAGAATATTTCCATTTTTAGTATATACAGTTGTAACCAGGGGTGGATTATAGTCTGTTATTTTTTTAAAATTTGGCAAATCCCTTTGAGCCCAAAAATAAATTCCTACTAAACCTCCCAATCCCATCAAAATGAGTATGACTAGAATTATAATCAATATTTTTATTTTTTTCATTTTTTTATCCAATTAAATTATTTTTATAGTTTTCATATAGCTGAAAAATATATTCTGGTTCATAACCAAATATTTTTAATAGTTCTTTAACTTGATTGCTTTTTTTCTGAGCGAAACAATTATTATCCTTAAAAAATACAATTTTTCTATTTATAACCCAAAAGGGATATATTTTGCAAAAGAAAGGGCGATTTTTTACTTTTAAAGAGCATCCTTTTGAAGTTAAAAAAATACATTTTTTATTTGCTATATTTAATCTAAAATATGATTTTTTTTCTTTAAAAAAAGAAAAAATTTTTTTATCCTCAGGAAAAATTTTTTTTAAATTATTTAAAAATTCAGCAGTTACTTTTTCTAAAAAAAAGAACTCTTCTTTAGTTTCCTTTTTAATTTGTTCTATTTCTAAATTACTTAAAGGGAAAATAATATTTTGTTCATCGTTCAAAGCGCAGCAGGTTGGATATAGTTGTGAACATTTTTTACAAATATATTCTTCCATTTAACTAAATTTTAATTTACCTTTACCTAAAAGGTCGTGAAGGTGAATTATACCTACTAATTTTTTTTCCTTATCATTATTGACTACTGGTAAAACTGTTATTTGTTTTTCTTCCATTAAGTCCAGAGCTTTTGCAGATTTTTCGCTTTCTTGAATATATTTTGGATTTTTGGTCATTACTTCTGAAATAGATTTATTATAATCTATATTTTCTTTACAAGCTAGTCTTCTTAAATCTCCATCAGTAAATACACCCTGTAGAATATTTTTCTCATCACTTATAATTACTATTCCCAAGTTAGTTTTATTCATTACTTCTAAGGCTTTTTTTAGGCTTTCTGTGTTAGAAACTAGAGGTATATTGCTGTGCATAAGGGAACGGATGGGTTCTGAAAGTCTTTTCCCCAGAAAGCCTCCAGGGTGATAGAGTTTAAAATCTTCTTCTTTGAATTCCTTTTTTTTGATTAAACAAACGGCTAAAGCATCACCCAGGACCAAAGTTGCAGTGGTACTTGCAGTGGGAGCGAGGTTTAAGGGGCAGGCCTCCCTTGGCACTTTTACTTTAAGCACCAGGTCGCTTAATTTGCCCAAGGTGGAATTAGGATTGGAGGTGAGGCTAATAATTCTTAGGCCCAATTGGCGAAGAGAGGGAATGATGGCATTGAGTTCGTCTGTTTCTCCACTGTTGGAAATGGCCAAAACAACATCTTCTTTTTGGAGCATTCCCAGATCGCCATGGGCTCCTTCTACTGGATGAAGAAAAAAGGCAGGAGTACCAGTACTGCTTAAAGTAGCAGCTATTTTTCTACCCACCAAACCTGATTTACCAATACCTGTAATAACTACTCTCCCTTTGCACTTGGCTAAGATTTCTATGGCCAGGTCAAAGTTGTGATCCAGGTCCTTTTTGACCTGCTCCAAACCTTGTATTTCAATCTCAAAGACTTCTTGTGCTAATTGCAGCCATTTATTCATTTTACCACTCTACACAAAATTTTCCGCACTTTTCACTGGGTTTTAAGGGATATTCTTCATTAAAACAGGCCAGACAGAAGTTATTTTTCCAGGAAACAGATTTCTTTAGGCCTTCCAGGCTTAAATAGTGCAAGCTATCCAGGCCAATAAATCTAGCTATATCATTTACGCTTTGCTTGCTGGCAATTAGTTCTCCTTTGGAAGAAAAGTCAATACCAAAGAAACAAGGATAGCGGATGGGTGGACAGCTTACCCGCATGTGAATTTCTCTAGCTCCCAGTTCTCGTAGTTTTTTTACCCTGGTTCTAATAGTAGTGCCCCTAACGATGGAGTCTTCAATGATTATGATGCGCTTGTTTTTTATCATTTTAGCCACAGGATTTAGCTTTACTCGCACTCCAAAGTCACGCATATCTTGAGAGGGCTGGATAAAGGTCCTGCCCACATAGTGATTACGAATCATGGCCATTTCAAAGGGTAAGCCTGAGGCCTGGGCATAACCAATGGCTGCATAAACTCCAGAATCTGGAAAGGGCATTACAAAGTCTGCTTCAATGGGAGCTTCCTGGGCCAGAATAGTTCCCATTTTTTTTCTGGCCAGATAGACTTCTTCTTCAAAGACAATGGAATCTGGTCGGGCAAAATAAATGAGTTCAAAAATACAGGAAGATTGTTTTTGAGGTTCAGCAAAAAAGATACTATTTAAGCGGTCTTCTTCAATAATAACCATTTCCCCTGGTTTTACACAGCGCAGGTATTCTGCTTCCAGGAGGTCAAAGGCGCAGGTTTCTGAGGCCAAAACATAGGAAGAGCCCACTTTACCAATGGAAAGGGGATGAAAGCCTAAAGGATCCCTTAAACCAATTAGTTTATTATTTATGAGGATAATTAAACTATAAGCCCCTTGAATTTTGGCCAGGGTCTTGATCAGGGCTTCTTCTATGGTGCTCCCATTTAAGTACTTGGCTAAAAGATGGACAATAACTTCACTGTCCATGGTAGTCTGGAAAATGACTCCTTCATTTTCCAGTTCTTGTCTCAGCTCCCAGGTATTGATGAGATTACCATTGTGGCCAATGGCAATATTTAAGTCTTTAAAATGAACCATAAAAGGCTGGGCATTACGAATTTGCGAAGAGCCAGTGGTGGAATAACGTACATGTCCCAGAGCAATATCCCCAGGTAATTGTCGCAAATTTTCTTCTTTAAAAACGTCTGGAACCAGGCCCATACCTTTGTGTTCAAACATTTTTTGTCCATCAAAGCTGACTATACCTGCGCTTTCCTGCCCTCGATGTTGCAAGGCATAAAGGCCAAAATAGGTCATTCTGGCGGCTTCTGGATGACCATAAATGGCAAAAAGTCCACAAGCTTCTTTTTTCATTTTAGTTTATTCCTCTTTGTTTGTAATATTCTTGTAAGCTTTTAATTTGCAAATCAGCATTTAACCTTTCTTTTATGGCCAGGGCCATAGCCTTGGCTGCAGAAATAGTAGTAGTATAAGGTATGCCATAAAGCAGAGCTGTTTGTCTCAGGGAAGAAGAATCCTGTACGGTTTTTTTGCCAGAAGAGGTGTTTATAAGTAGGTCTATTTGACCATTTTTTATGTAATCAATGGCATTGGGCCTACCTTCATAAACTTTGTTGACAATTTCTACAGGTATTCCTGCTTCTTGCAAAAATCTTCCTGTTCCTCTGGTGGCAATTATTTTAAAGCCCAGTTCCTGAAAAATTCTGGCAGGTAATACGGCCATGGGTTTATCTTTGTCATTTACAGAAATAAAGACATTGCCCTTTAAAGGTAGATTTTGACCAGCTGCCAACTGACTTTTGAGATAAGCCAGACCTACATTGGCATCTATGCCCATTACTTCTCCTGTGGAGCGCATTTCAGGACCTAAAATCACATCTACTCCTGGAAAGCGGTTAAAAGGCAATACTGCTTCTTTGACTGCAAAATAGTTGGGTTTATGAATTGTTGAGGGAAGCAAATCTTTTAACTTTTGCCCCAGCATTACTTTGGTAGCTAACTTGGCTAAAGGAATACCTGTTGCCTTACTTACAAAAGGTACAGTTCTGGAAGCTCTGGGATTTACCTCTAGAATAAAGACTTCCTTATCCTTTACAGCAAACTGGATATTCATCAATCCCACTACTTTTAATTCCTGGCTTAGAAGTTTGGTTTGCCTTTCTATTTCAGCAATGAGCTCAGGAGATAGGGTGTGAGGAGGTAAAACACAAGCAGAATCTCCAGAATGTACGCCTGCTTCTTCAATGTGTTCCATTATGCCACCTATGTAGGTATCCTCTCCATCACTTAAGGCGTCCACGTCTATTTCAATGGCATTTTCCAAAAATTTATCTATTAAAATGGGATGATCAGGCGAGGCCCAGATGGCCTGCTGAAAATAATTTTCCAGATCTTCACTGTCATAAACGATTTCCATAGCCCTTCCGCCTAAAACATAGGATGGCCGCACCACCACTGGATAACCTATTTTTTCAGCTATTTTTAAAGCTTCTTCCTTGGAAAAGGCTGTGGCATTGGCTGGTTGTTTTAGCTTGAGTTTGTTTAAGAGTTGTTTAAATAATTCTCTGTCTTCTGCCTGGTCTATACTTAAAGGAGAAGTTCCCAAGATAGGTACGCCTGCTTCTAAAAGAGAAAGAGCTAGATTTAAGGGAGTCTGGCCACCAAACTGGACAATCACCCCATCTGGTTGTTCAAACTCAATAATATTTAAAACATCTTCAAAGGTTAAAGGTTCAAAGTAGAGCCTATCAGAAGTATCGTAGTCTGTACTTACTGTTTCTGGATTGGAATTAACCATAATGGCTTTAACACCCATTTCCTGCAGGGCAAAGGCAGCATGTACGCAACAATAGTCAAATTCTATACCCTGTCCAATGCGATTGGGCCCACCACCTAAAATGACCACTTTTTTTTCCTTTAGAGGTGCAACCTCTTTTCCTGGCTCATAAGTGGAATAAAAATAGGGGGTATAGGCTTCAAACTCTGCTGCACAGGTGTCTACTAGATAATAGGTTGGTTTGAGTTCTTGTTTTTGACGGGCAAGGCGTACTTCTTTTTCTGGCAAGTTGAAAATTTTTCCCAGTTGCTTATCCGAAAATCCAAAAGCCTTGGCTTGCTGAAAAAGCTCTTTGTTGGCTTTAAACTCTTCCCAGGAAAGAGTTTTTAATTTTTCTTCCAGGTCAATAAGTTCTTGAATTTGATCTAAAAACCAGGGATCAATGCCTGTAAGTTGATAGATTTCCTCTTGAGAAATGACTTTTAGAGCCTGCTTTAAATAGAGCAGGCGTTTGGAGTTGGGATTACGAATGAGGCTTTTTAATTCTTCTATGTCTGGAGGTGTTTCTATGTCTTCAAATCCAGCCAATCCTATTTCCAGGGAGCGAAAACCTTTTTGCAAGGCCTCTTTAAAAGTACGGCCAATGGCCATGGTCTCACCCACACTTTTCATAGCTGTATTGAGTTCGTCTTTGGAACCAGGGAATTTTTCAAAGGTAAAACGAGGGATTTTGACCACACAGTAGTCAATGGTAGGTTCAAAGGAGGCCACAGTTTCCTTGGTAATGTCATTGGGAATTTCATCCAGAGTATAGCCTACGGCTAATTTGGCTGCTATTTTGGCTATGGGAAAGCCTGTGGCTTTGGAAGCAAGAGCAGAAGACCTGGAAACTCTGGGGTTCATTTCAATAACTACCATCTCCCCATTTTGAGGGTTGATGGCAAATTGAACATTGGAGCCCCCTGTTTCCACTCCTATTTCCCGCATGATGGCAAAGGCAGCATCACGCATTTTTTGGTATTCTTTATCGCTTAAGGTTTGCGCCGGAGCTACGGTAATGGAATCTCCTGTGTGTACTCCCATGGGATCAAGGTTTTCTATGGAACAAATGATTACACAGTTGTCCTTTTTATCTCGCATTACTTCCAATTCAAATTCTTTCCAGTGCAATACAGATTCTTCCAGCATTACCTCTTGTTTAAGGCTGGCCTTAAGGCCCTGCGATGCTATGTGTTTTAATTCTTCTAGATTGTAGGCAATGCCTCCTCCTGTACCACCTAGAGTAAAAGCAGGTCTAACAATAATGGGAAAGGGAATTTCTTCGGCCAGTCTGATGACATCTTCTAAAGAGCGGGCAATACCACTTTTGGGAACTTTTAGACCAATTTTGGCCATAGCCGCCTTAAATTCTTCTCTACTTTCTGCTTTTTTAATGGCCTCAAGTGAAGCACCGATTAGCTCTACATTGTATTTTTCTAAAATACCTTCTTCAGCTAAAGCCACAGATACATTTAAAGCTGTTTGCCCTCCTAAGGTGGGTAATAGGGCATCAGGTTTTTCTTGGGCAATTATCTTGGCTATTATTTCTGGAACAATGGGCTCTATGTAAGTGGCATCTGCTAATGCTGGGTCAGTCATAATGGTAGCGGGATTGGAGTTTATTAAAACCACTTCATAGCCTTCTTCTTTTAAGGCTTTGATGGCTTGAGTCCCAGAATAATCAAATTCACAGGCCTGCCCAATAACAATAGGCCCTGAACCAATGACCAGGATTTTTTTTAAGTCTGTCCTTTTTGGCATCGTCTCCCCTAATTTGACTTTTTAAGTTTTTACAGGATAAAAGAGTTCCATAACCTTGGTTTTCATAGTGAGATAACTTGACAGGGTCAATCTCTAACTTTAAATGAAAATTAGTTAGTCCAAATTTTTTAAAAGAAGGTATAATGAGTCCCAAACCCCTATCTCAATTTCCCATTGGCAGCAAAGTAAAAGTTGTTTCCTTTTGTGGTGGCTGTAAACTACGGGGAAGAATGTGTGCCCTAGGTATTTTTCCTGGAGTTAAATTGGAAATTAATCAAAACTGCCCTCTGCAAGTAAAAGTCAAAGACTCAGTTCTGGTCTTGGGCCAGGGAGTGGCAGATAAAATTTTAGGTATACCCACGGATTAAAAAATGCATGAAATAAGCTTAAATCAAGTAATTACTGATTATTTAACAGGTAAAGAAATAGAATTAACCACCTACGAAGATTTGCGACAGTCTTTGGCCAAAATTTTAGTAGAGGAAAAAGGTTATCCGAAAAAACAGATTAAACCCAAAGTCAAATTAAAAATCCAGTTAAAAGACTGCTCCTATGATATAGTTCTGGATTTTGTAGTTTTTAATGAAGAAAATCAGCCCATGCTTTTACTTGCCTTTTGTGCAGGAGAAGTTGCCTCTTTTGTCAGGCAATATGTAGCTGCAGCCAGGCTGTTTACTCCGCCTATTCCCCTGGTTTTGGTTACAGACACCAAAGAAGCCTATCTGGTGCAGGCCAAAGATAAAAAGGTTTTGGAGAAGGGATATTTTGCCATTCCCACTTATGAAGAATTAAAGGTTCTGGTTCAAAAAGCTCCTCTTCCCAACCTGGAAGCAGTACAAAGAGAAAAAGAAAGCTGTGTGGCTCATGCCTATTTTGCCTTAAGTGATAGCTGTTGTTCCAGGGCTTGTCAGCTTAAGGATAAATCTGAGTAAAATTAATCTCTCCTAATTTTTCTATGTGTTGAGCCAGCTTTTCCTTGCTGGCTGTGGCTGTGCCTATTTCTGCTACTACTATGCCGGCAGCAAAATTGGCAATCAGGGCTGCTGTCAAAAGGTCTAAACCACTGGCAAGCCCCAGGGTAATAGTGGCAATTACTGTATCTCCAGCTCCAGTCACATCAAAGACCTTTTGAGCAAAAGTGGGAAGAAGAAAAATTTCTCCACTTTCAGGAAAAACAGCCATACCTTTAGGACCTAAAGTAATTACCAGGTTTTTTAAGCGAAATTTTTCCTTAAGCTTTAGCCCGGTTTGAATAAGACTTTTTTCGTCTTCTATGCGTAGACCTGTTGCTTGCTCAGCTTCTTTTTTATTGGGAGTTAAAAGGTAAAAATCTCGATAAAAAGGATAGTTTTTTTCTTTTGGGTCTACAATTAAGGAAAAATTTGTAAGTTTTTTTAAAAGAGAAGGACAAATACATCCTTTTCCATAGTCTGAGAGCAGTAAGTAGTTGGAATTTATTTTTTTATCTAAAAAATCCAGTAATTTTTTTCTCTCTGTTGTATCTAAGTGGTGGCTTTCCTCTCTATCAATACGCAACATTTGCTGGTTTTGAGCCATAATTCTGGTTTTTATAGTTGTGGGACGCTTATCACTTTCTACCAAATAAGCCTCTATTTTTTCTGCAGCTAAAATTTCTTTAATTTTCTCTCCAGCTTTATCTTTACCTATCACACTAAAAAGAATGGGATTGGCTCCCAGGTGTTTTAAGTTGCGTGCAACATTCCCTGCCCCTCCTAAAAGATATTTATCCTCTTTTATGTGCACTACAGGAACAGGTGCTTCTGGAGAAATCCTTTCTACTTCTCCAAAGCTATATTGATCTAACATTATATCGCCTATGATAGGCAAGGAACAATTTTGTAATTTATTTAAATAGCCTAACAGAGTTTTAATTTTAACCATAATATTTCCTTTTAAATGTCCAAAGAGATATTTAAGAATTTTAAAAGAGAGGAAAATTCTTCTTGGTTGTTGTATTCTAAAATGATTTTCCCTTTTTCCTTATTGCCTTTTACTTTACTCTTTAAGTGTAGTTTGTTGCGTAAACATTCTTCCATTATTTTACTTAAATGTTTATCTACTGTTAAAGATGTTGATTTTGCTTTTTTGGCTTTTTGCGTTTTTTGTTCTACTTCGCGCACACTTAAATTATTTTCGATTATTTCCCTGGCTAACTTTATTATCTCTTGAGGGTCTTTAAGACTGGCCAGGGCTTTTCCATGGCCGCCACTTAAGCTGCCATCTTCAATGAGTTGTTGGACCTCTGGAGGTAAATTTAAAAGTCTTAGTAAATTGGCCACCTGGCTTCTGCTTAAATTTACCTTTTGAGCCAGTTCCTCCTGAGATAAATTAAACTCTTCCTTTAAGGCCTTTAGAGCCTTGGCTTGTTCTAAAGCATTTAAATCTTCTCGGTGGATGTTTTCTATAAGAGCCAGAAAAAGGGTTTCCTGGTCTGATATCTCCCTGATAATGGCAGGTATTTTTTCTAAACCAGCCAATTTAGCCGCTCGCCAGCGTCTTTCTCCAGCTACTATTTGATAGTGATTATCTTTGGGGCGAACGAGAATAGGTTGCAGAACCCCTTCGCTCTTGATAGATTGAGCCAGGTTTTTAAGGGATTCAGGATCAAAATTTTCTCTGGGTTGATTGGGATTGGCTGTGATTAAACTGATGTCCAGGAAGGTTATATCTATTCCCTTGCTTTGTTCTTGCCAATCTCCTAAAAGGGCATCCAATCCTTTACCAAGACCTCTTTTTTTGTTCATTGGTTTATCCTTTATTAAATAAAATCTATCTTTGGAGGCTGATAATATGATTAAAAAAGATATTCAAGGTTTTTACGATGAAACAGGTAATTTAGTGGGAGTTTTTCTCTCGGCCAGGCTTTGGCAGGAAATTGGCTCCAAGATCAACCCTATATTAGAAGAAGCTCTTCTTCAGTTAAAGGGTGAAAAAAGTTTACAGGAAAATACTTTTGAAGTGGAAGAAGTTTTAGAGCCCATGGAGGATTGGGAAAAATTTTTGGCTTTTTGGGATTTTCGTTATCCAGTAGAAAAAAAAGTTTTGTGTAAGCACTGTGGGCAGGAAACAGAAGATTGGACGGTGGATTCGCCGCGCAAGTTTATTTTAAAAGCAGCTAATTTAGGCGGCTTGGTGGCCTTTCAATGTCTGCACTGCAAAGCTAGAGTACTTAAAAGACACTTTAAAGATCATATTACTTATGAAGTAAAACCATTTGTTAAAAGAGGTTAGTTTAAACTAGCCTCTTTTCTACCTCTTTTGCCAAATTTAAATAAGCAATACTTCCTAGTGAACGAATATCATAAGCTAAGGCTGGTTTCCCATGACTGGGAGCCTCTGAGAGGCGCACATTTCTGGGAATTATAGTTTGAAAAACTTTGGGGCCAAAAAATTTTTCCAATTCCTCGCTAACTTGCTGAGAAAGATTAATCCTTTTGTCATACATGGTTCTCAAAACCCCTAGAATTTCTAAGCGTGGATTGATACCTTTTTTTACTTTCTCATAGGTGCGTAAAAGGTGGGCAATGCCCTCCAGGGCAAAATATTCACATTGAATGGGGATAATAAGATACTCACTTCCAGCCAGGGCGTTTAAGGTAAGCAATCCCAGAGAAGGAGGGCAATCAAAGAAGATGTATTCAAACTCTTCTTCTAAGGGTTTTAATAGATTGCTTAAGTAATACTCTCTTTTCTCAAAATCCAACAGTTCTATTTCTAACCCTACCAGGTTAGGATGTCCTGCTAAGAGAGAAAGAAAAGGAAAATCTGTAGGTAAAACGGCCTCTTCCAGGCTTATTTGTTCGCTACAAAGGGTATAAAGGTTATTTGGGTTTTCATTGGGTTCGATCCCCAAACCACTGCTAGCATTGGCTTGAGGATCGCAATCCACTACCAGAACCTTTCTTTCCATTACAGCCAAGGATGCTGCCAGGTTGATTGCAGTTGTTGTTTTTCCTACTCCACCCTTTTGATTGGCAATGGCGATTTTTTTACTCATTGTTTCACGTGGAACATTTATTTAAAAGTTTTATGACAGTAACTCCTAGCTTCAGACAGGGAATTAATCAACATTAAGGTTTCTCTAGGATTTCCCTTTTGTACTGCTTGTTTTAATTGTTTGGCCAAGATGACAAAATCCTCTGCTTCTTCTAACCAGTCTTCACTGGCAAAGTGGGTAAGTTTTTGAGCAAGGTTATAGAAATTTTCCACCTTTGGCAAGGGGGGTAGTTCTCCTTGTCTAGTGCTCTTTTTTAGTTCAAAAAAAGCTTGAGACAATTTTTTCTTATATTCTTTTAAATCCATCGAAAAGACTCCTTTTAGTTTAGTTTGTAGTATTTTTTGTACCAGTCAATAAAGTGGGTAATTCCAGTTTCAATGGGGGTGGAAGGAGAAAATCCCACATCTTGAACCAGGTCGTCAATGTCCGCATAGGTCTTGGGCACGTCTCCTGGTTGAAGGGGGAGGAATTCTTTTTTTGCTTCTTTGCCCAGGGCCTTTTCTATGGCTTTAATAAAGTCCAAAAGTTTTACCGGGTTGTTGTTGCCAATGTTATACACTTTATAAGGAGCTGGGCTTGTGCCTGGGTCTGGATTGTCGCCATTCCAGTGGGGATTGGGTTTGGGCAGGTGATTGGTAAGCCTAAATACTCCTTCTACAATGTCGTCTATGTAGGTGAAATCCCTTTCCATTTGACCGTGGTTAAATACTTTGATGGGCTCATCTTTTAAGATGGCTTCGGTAAAGAGAAAAAGGGCCATATCTGGTCTTCCCCAGGGACCATATACAGTAAAAAAGCGCAGCCCTGTGCAGGGAAGATTGTAAAGGTAGGCATAAGTGTGAGCCATGAGTTCATTGGCTTTTTTAGATGCTGCGTAAAGGCTTATGGGGTGGTCCACATTATGGTGAATGGAAAAGGGCATTTTGGTGTTGAGTCCATAGACTGAACTGGAAGAAGCAAAAATAAGATGTTTGACCTGAAAATGGCGGCAGCACTCCAGTAGATTTACAAAGCCCACAATATTGCTGTCCACATAAGCTTTGGGATTGATTAAGCTATAGCGGACTCCTGCCTGGGCAGCCATGTTGATGACGTAATCTGGTTTTTCAGCTTTAAAAAGTTCAGTTAAAGCCTGATCATCTGCCAGGTCTACCTGGTAGAATTTAAAGTTGTCTGACTTAATTTGAGCCAGGCGGTCTTTTTTTAGTTGCACAGAGTAATAGTCGTTTAAGTTGTCCAATCCAATTACTGAAAATCCTTCTTTTAAAAAGCGTTGCGCTAGATGATAACCGATAAAGCCAGCTACCCCTGTAATCAAAACCTTCATGCTTTCTCCTTTTTATATATCTTTTGCTCAAGGCTTTATTTAGTTAAGGAAAATTTTTCTTTTTAGCAATAAAGTAGTTTAAAGAAAAAAATAAGCCTTTTGTCTAAAATAATTTATTCAAATAATTTGACATTGTTTAGGTAACTTCTGTAAATTCTATAGAACATTTTTTTAATTTTGGAGGACAAGATGGAACAATTTCCAAGAATGCATAGGTTACCCCCTTATGTTTTTGCTGTGGTGAATGAACTGAAAATGCAGATGCGCAGACAAGGAGAGGATATTGTGGATTTGGGGATGGGCAATCCTGATATCCCCACTCCTAAGCATATAGTAGATAAACTGGTTGAAGCAGCTCAAAAAGGCATAAATCACCGCTATTCTGCTTCACGGGGAATTCCCAATTTACGTAAGGCCATTTGTGACTGGTATAAAAGGCGTTATGAGGTGGAGCTGGATCCAGAAAGTGAGGCAGTGGTTACCATGGGTGCAAAGGAAGGGCTTGCTCATCTGGCCCTGGCCATGCTTAGCCCAGGAGAAGTGGTTTTTGCTCCAGATCCCACCTACCCTATCCATCCCTATTCTGCCATTATTGCCGGAGCTGATGTAAGAAGAATCCCTATTGATCTGGATAGGGATTTTTTTGCTGATTTACTTACTGCTACTAGGCAAACCTGGCCTCAACCCAAACTCTTAATTATTTGTTATCCTCATAATCCCACTACTGCTGTTGTAGATGTGGATTTTTTTCAAAAAATTGTAGATTTTGCCAAAGAGCATAAAATGTATGTGATTCACGACCTGGCCTATGCGGATCTTTGTTTTGATGAGTACAAGGCACCCAGCTTTTTACAGGCCAAAGGGGCCAAGGACGTGGGCGTGGAATTCTTTTCCATGTCCAAAAGTTATTCCATGGCTGGTTGGCGAGTGGGGTTTTGTGTGGGCAATCCCCAGATGGTACATGCACTGACCAGGATTAAGAGTTATCTGGATTATGGTATTTTTCAACCCATTCAGATTGCTTCCATTATTGCCTTAAATGGTCCCCAAAAGTGTGTATGTGAAATCAATAATATCTATAAAGAAAGGCGAGATGCCCTGGTGGACGGATTAAACCGTATTGGCTGGGAAGTACCCAAGCCTAAGGCCACTATGTTTGTTTGGGCCAAGATTCCTGAAGAGTTTCGTTCCATGGGGTCAGTGGAGTTTTCCAAGCTCTTGTTAAAAGAGGCTAAAGTGGCTGTAGCTCCTGGACTGGGATTTGGTTCTTATGGTGATGATCACGTGCGTTTTGCTCTGGTGGAAAACAGGCACCGTATTAATCAGGCTATAAGAGGGATTAAAAAGGTCCTGGGAGGATAAGGGGTGAAAAAAGTTAGAATCGCTTTAGCTGGTTTTGGCACTGTAGGTACAGGGTTGGCCAAAATTATAAGGGAAAACGAGGAATGGATTAAAAAACGCACAGGTGCAGTTTTAATTATAGAAAAGGTTTTGGTCAGGGATATAAGCAAACCAAGGCCCTTTGTGCCCCACCCCACCACTACTTTTACCACCAACCCTGCTGAATTGCTGGAAGGTAATCCTGATATTTTGGTAGAGCTTATTGGAGGAACCAGTTTAGCCTATGAATTGATTAAAAAGGCCTTAGAAAAGGGAATTTCTGTGGTCACAGCCAATAAAGCCCTTTTGGCTACCAGGGGAAAAGAGCTTTTGTCTTTGGCTGAGGAAAAGGGAGTTGGGCTTTATTTTGAGGCCAGTGTGGGTGGCGGAATTCCCATTGTGGAAACTTTAAAGGAGAGTTTGGCTGGCAATAGAATTACTTCTATTACTGGGATTTTAAATGGCACAGCCAATTACATCTTGACCCAGATGAGTCAAAAGGAATGGGACTTTTCCACTGCCCTGGCTGAAGCGCAAAAGCGTGGCTATGCTGAAGCTGATCCTACCCTGGATATAGAAGGAATAGATGCTGCGCATAAACTGGCAATTTTAATTTTTTTGGCCCACGGGGTTGTATATCCCTTTGAAAAATTACGGGTAGAAGGCATAACAGACCTTAGTTTAAAAGACATTTCCTTTGCCCAGGAACTGGGGTATGTCTTTAAACTCATTGCCCAAGTAAAAGAAAAGTCAGGTTATTTACAGGCAGGTGTGTTTCCGGCCCTTTTGCCTAAAAACCACATTCTGGCCAAAGTGGATGGGCCTTATAATGCCATTCTTTTAAATGGGAATGCCGTAGGCCCTATTATGCTTTATGGACAGGGTGCAGGAGATTTACCCACAGGTAGTGCAGTGTTGGCAGATATTATTTCTCTGGTGAAGAACAATAAGCAGGTCAATAATACTGGTTTTATTGAATCGCCTTTTGAGCCTGCAAAAATTTTAGAACCCTTATCTGTGGTCAGTGAGCATTATTTTCGTTTTTCTGTATTGGATAAACCCGGAGTTTTAGCTGCTCTGGCTGGAGTTTTGGGTGAATACAACATCAGTATTGCCCAGGCCATTCAAAAGGCTTCCCCTTCAGAGAGAGCTGTGCCTGTGGTCTTTTTGACCCACAGAGCAAGGCTTAAAGATGTAAAAAAGGCCATAAAAGAAATTGATAAATTTGACTTTATCGTCAATCCCACTGTGCACTACCCTATTTTACCTTAAAAGAAAAAAGGATAGACAATGAAATATCTGGTATTGGTTGCTGATGGCATGGGAGATTGGCCGCTTCAGGAATTGCAAGGAAAAACTCCTTTAGAAGCAGCCAACACGCCTTATTTGGACAAGCTGGCTTCCAAAAGCTTAACCGGTTTAGCCAGGACCATTCCCCCGGGATTTCCACCCGGGTCTGATGTGGCTAATATGGCTATTTTGGGCTATGACCCGACTAGATACCATACGGGCAGAGGCCCAATAGAAGCCAGAGCCTCTGGTCTTGAGACTGCAGACAAGGACCTTATCTGGCGGCTTAATTTAGTTAGCCTTAGTGAGTTTTCCCCTCAAGGCAGAATGCTGGATTATGCAGCTGGCCACCCACCCCAAGAAATAGCGTTAAAACTTATAGATTTTATTAAACAAAACCTAAAGACCAGCTTGTTGATTTATCCTGGCGTACAATATCGGCATCTTTTGGTAGAGCAGGAAGGAGTAGAAAAGTCTTCTGCCCAGCTAAACATTAGGCCCCCTCATGATATTTTGGACCAGGAGATTGAAGCAGATTATGAGAGTTTTGCTGCTTATCCCCTGCTTTTTGAATTTTTAGAAGAAGCCCATAAGCTTTTAAAAAACAATCCCTATTGGCCCAAAGCCAATGGACTTTGGCCCTGGGGACAGGGGCCTGCTCTTAGTTTGCCCAATTTTTTTGAAAAATCTGGCTTAAAAGGGGCAGTTATTTCTGCTGTAGATTTAATTAAAGGCTTGGGCAGAGCTGCTGGGCTGGAAGTACTGGAAGTAGAAGGGGCTACTGGCCTGGTGGATACCAACTATCAGGGTAAGGTGGAGGCAGCTCTTAACTTTTTAGACCAGGGTGATTTTATTTTTTTACACTTAGAAGGCCCTGATGAAGCTGCGCACAGTGGCAGTTTAAAAGATAAAATTTTAGCCATAGAGCGTTTTGATGAGTTGGTTTTAGGCAAGTTGCTTGCGGGTTTAAAGGAAGATTTTGCTTTATTAATTTTGTGCGACCATCTAACGCCCCTGGTTAAAAGGACTCATGTAGATGACCCTGTGCCTTTTTTGATTTATTCTTCTAAAAAGGAGTGGGCAGGAGTGAGTTATTTTTCAGAGCATAGTGCAGACAGGAGTAGGCTGATTGCCGGGTCAGAACTTTTATCTTTTTTTCTGGAGCAGGTAAATGCATAAGCAAGAGTTTCCCAAACCAGAGGTCTGGCTGGAGCATAGAGTCAGTTATGGAGAAACCGATGGCATGGGCGTGGTTTACTATGCCAATTACCTTCACTTTTTTGAGCGGGCCAGAAATGCCTTTTTGCATAAATTGGGTTTAAGTTATGTGGAGATAGAAGAGCAGGGATTTTTTTTGCCAGTAAGGGAAGCTGGCTGCAAATATTTGCGACCTGCCAGGTTTGATGATTTGCTTTTGATTCGAGCCGGGATTAGCCGATTTAAACGGGCATCTTTAGTTTTTGTGTATGAAGTATGGGATGGAAAACGGGAAAACTTGCTGGCTACAGGTTTTACTGAGCATGCTTGTGTGAATAAGGAGGCTAAACCCACTGGCCTACCCTCCTGGTTAAAGGAGAAAATCTTTAACCAATGTTAGATGTTCATTGCCATGCTTTCCATCCCAAAATTGCAGAAAAGGTAATTGTTTTTTTAGAAGAGCACTATGGTATCCCTGCTCAGGGCACTGGCTTGAAAGAGGATTTAAAAAAACACTTAAAGGAGGCTGGTTTTAGCAAAGCAGTGGTGCTCTGTGCTGCTACAGGAGAGCATCAGGTTATACCTGCCAATAACTGGGCTATTTCTTTAAAAGAAGAGCCAGAGTTTATTCCCTTTGGTTCCTTGCATCCAGATTATCCTAACTGGCCCAGAGAACTTAGAAGACTCAAAAAACACAAAATCAGGGGTATAAAACTTCATCCAGATTTTCAGGGTTTTGATTTATCTTCTCCAAAACTTTATCCCCTATTAGAAGAAATAGGTGAAGATTTCTGGTTGTTGGTACATGTGGGAGATAATTTGCCCCCAGAAAAAAATCCCTCTTCTCCTTATAAGCTGGCTAAGGTTTTAAAAGACTTTCCCGGGTTAAAAGTTATTGCTGCCCACCTGGGAGGCTATTTACACTGGCCAGAGGTATTGGAGCATTTGGTAGGCAAAGAAGTTTTTCTGGATATTTCCAGCACCTTGCCTTTTATTGCTCCAGAGCTTTTAAGAGAAATTCTTCAAAAACACCCGCAGGAAAAAATACTTTTTGGCTCTGACTATCCCCTTTTTTTACCTGGACAGGAAAGGCAGAGGATTTTAGAGCATCCTCTTTTGGGAGAGAAGTTTTGGCAAAAACTGGAGGAAAACAGTAAGTGGATGTTAGAAAACCTGCTGGTTTGAACTTAACCAGGCAAGATTATTGGGCCCTGGGCCTTATTCTTTTGGGTACCTTGCTTAGGCTTTTTATTGTTTTAAGTGGGGAATTAAACCTCTATACCGATGAAGCTCAGTATTGGGATTGGAGCCGTTCTTTAGACTTTTCCTACTATTCCAAGGGCCCATTGATTGCCTACTGGATTTGGTTCTGGACCAGGTTTTTTGGCCCTACAGAGCTGGGAGTTCGCTTTGGTGCGCTTTTTAATGTTTGTATTTTTCAACTTTTATTTTTTTGGGGACTAAGAAAAATCTGTATTTTAAAGGGATACAAAAATAGTTTAATACCTCTCTGGACTTTAATTATTGTAAATAGTTCTCCTCTTTTTTTAGTAAGTGGGATTTTAATGACCACAGACAATCTTTTGGTATTGTGTTATTTAATTTGCCTCTTTTCCTTATATTTTTATTTTTCTACAGAAGAAAAAAAATATCTTTTCTTAATGGGTATTTTTTTTGCTTTGGGCATTTTAGCTAAGTATACCATGCTTATTTTTTTACCCTTGACTTTGTTTTTAACTTTTAAAGAGAAGAAAAAATTATTCAAAGAAATTATTCTGGTATTACTTTTATTTGCCTGTATAGGGATTTTGCCTATTTTAAAGTGGAATTTAGACCACAACTGGGTAGGTCTAAAGCATGTTTTATACCGTGGAAGTCTTGCTGGCAACAAGGCCAAGGATTTTTTTAGATTAAGCAAGGTCCCTGAGTTTCTGGGAAGTCAGCTGGGAGTTCTTACCCCCTGGTGGTTTATTTTCTTTTTTTGGGGAGGGCTAAAGTTGGGACAAAAAAAATATGCTTTTTTAACTGCCTGGGAAAAGAATTTTTTGTTTGTTTTTACCTATCCAATCTTTTTGCTTTTTTTTCTACTTAGTTTTCACACCAAAATAGAGCCCAACTGGCCTGCCTTAAGTTATATTGCAGGTATAGTGTTTATTGCCTTAGTTTTTAAAAGTATTTCCAAGAGGTCAAAAGTAATTTTATTGGTACTTAGTGGGTTTATTTTTGTAATTTTTCATAGCCTGCCTTTTTTACACCTTCCACCCAAGCTGGACCTGTTGCAGCGCATGCGAGGGTATCAGGAGTTGGGAGATAAATTAAAAGTCTGGCAACAGGAGCGGTTTTCAGAGCCTGAAAAGGTCTTTTTGCTCAGTGATACCTATGGAGTTACAGCAGAGCTTTCCTTTTATGGTCCAGCACAAAAACGCGCCTATTGTGTTAATTTGGGCCGCAAGTTAAACCAGTATGATATTTTTGGACCTCCTGAGGATAAAAAAGGATGGGATGCTATTTTTGTGAGCAAGGACAAGGAAAAGCGCATACCAGAGAAGTTGTTGAGGATGTTTTCCAGAGTGGAAGGCCCTTTTTGGCTGGAGACCAGGAATAAAGATAAACGGGGCATAACTTTTACCTTGTTTTTTGCCTATAATTATAATGGTTACTGGCCTAAGCCAGAAAAGCATACCTTTTAGTTTAGAGGTAAGAAGTTTTTACTGGAAGTAATATAACTATGTTTTTTAAAACACCTTGGTGGGACTTAAAGTTTTTTTGGTGGGTCAACCAGGGCCTGCGCAATGAAGTGTTAGATTTTTTAATGCCCTTATTTTCCAGTAAGCTTTTAGGGGCTTTTTTAGTGGGAATACTTTTTGGGGTGGTGATATACAAAAAAAATTGGTCCAGGCTGGTTGGCCTGGGTTTGCTGGTTATTTTACTTGGACTTTGTGATTACTCTCTTAATTTCCCCAAAAAAGCCATTGGTCGGGTTAGGCCTTTAAATGCTCTGGCTGGAGCTAATTTTTTTGAAGATGGTAAGTGGCAAAAAAGGCCTCTTAATTTTATTCCTGACAAAAAAAAAGGACACTCCTACCCTTCTGCTCATGCAGCCAATTCCTTGCTTCTGGGCTTGGCTTTGGGAGTTATTTTTAAAAAAAGATTTTTGAGATTTTTATTTTATCTTTTACCCTTAGCTGTTGGATTTTCCAGGGTGTATTTGGCCAAGCACTATCCCCTGGATGTATTGGCTGGATATCTTTGGGGAAGTATGTTTTATCTGTTATTTCTGGTTTTACTCCCTTATCTTGAGGTGCTTAAATGGGAAAAGTGGTTTCAAAAGAAGAGTTTTTAAAGTTAAAAGAAAAGTTTCAGGGCAAGCGTATTGTTTTTACCAATGGTTGTTTTGATATCTTACATCCAGGTCATGTGGACTACTTAAATAGGGCCAAAGAACTGGGAGATATTCTGGTGGTGGGGCTGAATTCAGATGCTTCTGTGAGAAGGTTAAAGGGAGCCAAGCGGCCAGTCAATGGGGAGCAAGACAGGGCCTTTGTTTTGAGCAACTTAAAGGCAGTGGATTATGTGATTATTTTTGAAGAAGATACGCCCTATGAACTTATTCAGGCTATAGAACCTGATTTCCTGGTTAAAGGTGGTGATTGGCCTGTGGAAAAGATTGTGGGCGCAGATATTGTTTTAAAAAAAGGTGGCCAGGTACTTAGCCTGGAATTTTTACCCGGTTATTCCACTACTTTTCTTATTGAAAAAATTTTGACTCTGGAAAAGGAGAAAAAATAAACTTGACCTTGGGAAGCAAGTTGAATAATAAATTTCTTTCCTGGTGGTGAGTGTAGCTCAGGTGGTAGAGCCCCTGGTTGTGGCCCAGGTGGTCGCAGGTTCAAGTCCTGTCACTCACCCCAAAATGAAAAAAAGCGGATCCCTTGGATCCGCTTTTTTGTTTTTTTCTCTTTAAAATTTACCAGCCTTGCAGTTCTCACCTTTTGACCAAATTCAATTTGGCTCTATTCTCGCTTCTTTTGTGTATGATTTAGACTTTACTGCTTAACTTCTTACAATCCTTTTTTCATCAAGGAACAATTCTGACAAGGTCCAGGGGAATTTAAATTGCTCGCTGAATTCTCGTCGCAATCCTTTTTTCATCAAGGAACAATTCTGACAAGAAAAGAATTAACTACAAATTTATAGACTCCCATTACAGAGTCGCAATCCTTTTTTCATCAAGGAACAATTCTGACCTTTCGAAAATGAAGATGAGTGTCAACTTGAGGACTTGGCAGAAATGTCGCAATCCTTTTTTCATCAAGGAACAATTCTGACGAACTCTTGGCGGTGCTTTTTTTTTATAGTAAAACCTAAGTCGCAATCCTTTTTTCATCAAGGAACAATTCTGACGGTAGAAGATGATCGTCTTTTACCACCTATAACAGAGTCGCAATCCTTTTTTCATCAAGGAACAATTCTGACAAAAAAAACAAAAAGAGGTACTTGATATGTGTGTCAGCCGTCGCAATCCTTTTTTCATCAAGGAACAATTCTGACAGCTATCAAAAGATAAAATATTCAGCATATACTAAAAACAGTCGCAATCCTTTTTTCATCAAGGAACAATTCTGACTTTTGGTTAACGGGGGCACTTCTAGTGCTCCTGACTTGGGTCGCAATCCTTTTTTCATCAAGGAACAATTCTGACTGGTATATGATGATAATCAGAAAGCAACACAAAATAAATTAAAGTCGCAATCCTTTTTTCATCAAGGAACAATTCTGACA